>ERZ808035.177-NODE-177-length-73292-cov-5.730274_pt1 | contig 73292 bp, 74 predicted proteins | sample MGYA00380189_ERZ808035 | MGnify/ENA primary metagenome ERZ808035 (study PRJEB31490, sample SAMN06133407) | mouse gut metagenome | isolation source: M5_1 | host: mice | place: China: Chengdu | collected 2015-05 ... | reverse complement strand
CATAACTTTTATAGTTTATCAAAAAGTGACATAATCTCAAGTTAATCTTAAGGTGACATTATCACAAGTTAATAACACGGCGATTCTTTTCCCTTGTATTGCACAGCAAAAATCTGCTATAATAAACAGAAATAGGAGATGGATAAAGTGAGAATTGAGTATGCGAAAAGTGCAGTAAAATATATCGAATCTTTGGACAAGCCGACAAAACGGCGAATCAGAGCCGGCATCGAAGGACTGGCAGAGACTCCCCCAAAAGGCGACATCAAGACCCTGCAGGGCTATTCTGATGGCAGGAGACGGTTAAGGATTGGAAAATACAGAATCATATATAATGATAAGCAGGATGGAGGAATTGAAATACTGTATATTATGAACGTTGATACAAGAGGGGATATCTACAAATAGGAAGGGAGTGTTTTATATGAGCGGAGCAGTCAAGGAGGCAGTAAGCCTTATGGAGATATTGCCAGAATCCGACCAGAACTTTGCCCTTGAGTTTATCAGGAAGCTGGTAGCCGCATGGGACCCGGATTTCACGAAAGTAACACCAGCAGAAAGGAATGCGCTGGAAAGGGCAGAAAAAGATATGGAAGAAAACGGCACTGTCCCCCATGATTCCATCAACTGGGATTGACAGAAACGGCAGGGACTGCCATTAGAAAGCCATCCAAAGGACTATCCATTTAAAAAAGAGTGCTTTGCACTCTCTGCAAGTTCGCGCTGCGAACTTGTGAATGCATGCGTCTGACGACGCAGTTTCCTATAAGGTAAAAAAGCGGCTTCGCCGCTTCATGAAGAACCCACGGTTCTTCGTCAATTTATGTTCTTCTTGCGAAGAACTTTCCCATAAGGTAAAAAGAAGGACGCTTCCAGCAATCCGGGAAGGGTCCTTTTCCTATTCCATGCCCCACTCACAGATAGCTCGAAAACCCCCTCCTTTCCGACTTAAGCCTCTGATGACTTCCGGCAGGCTCAAATCCCCATGGGAATTTGCCAGATACGCATTTTGTAATACAAGTGCCTCTGGTTAGGGGAATCCCCCCTAAAACCCCCATTTATTTATATGACTCCACTTTTTGACGGCATTTTCTTATAGTGGCGGTACTTTCTGTCTTCATTTCCATATTTTGGCGGCACTTTTTGACCCCATTTTTTACAACGGTGCTGATCCGGCAAAGCTACCCCACAGGAATTGGTTTTATTTCCCCGCGCAGAAACAAGAATAGGGAAGACACAGACTGCCATAGGCAAAAACATTGCAAGGCCTGAAATCAGTCAAAAGTGATTCTGCCATGCTCACGCTCAAACTCAGCAACATGCTTTTTGATCAGGACTTCCAGTTCACGGTTGGCTGAACGTGCATTAAACTCAGCCACAAAACGGAATTTTTTAAGCAGCTCCGAATCTGCCCTTAAAGTAAATTTAGCCATATCTGATGCCATACACATAACCTCCATACAAATATGACATTATTGTACTATCAAAATGACGGCTTATAGCAATTTGACGGCATGATATAATGAACAGAAATAGAATAAGGAAGATATCGGCATGGAAAAAGAAAAGCTGTTAGGCATACTGGCTGATGAAAGAATCCACAATGCCTTAGAAAACGCGCTGGAGGAAGATGCGGAATTCCAGTCGGCACAAGACAGGCATGATACTGCATGTGAAGAATTAGAAAATGCCGGACTGGATGATGAGCAGAACAGGCTTGCCGACCAAGCCATTTCAACCGCCAACGAATGCGGCGCGGCGTACGGGGCGCTTGCATATAGGCAGGGCTTCAATGACGGAGTCAAACTTATCGCTGAATTAAAACAAGACTGCCTGAACATACCAGAAAAAAAGGCCATCTGAACTCTTCCGGCTGCTGGTTGCAGCAAAAAAGACATTCCTACGGGAACGTCTTTTTTTGCATACAAATATTTCCTTACCCGCAGACAATCAATCTGCCACGTCATGTTTCCCCATCTTCCCTATAGGAATATTCTCACGCCTTTCATACCATTCCTTCACCAGCCGTTCTATCAGCTCGACCTTTTGTCTTGGCGTAAAATCTGCAGGAAAGTACTGGGACAAGACATCCGCCCTAACCTTAATCTGTTCCTTCTGGTTGGCCTTCTCTTCCCCTAAAATGTCATACATTGTGTCCATGTCGATCCCCTCCGACTGGCTCAAACGTTTCATCCGGTTCGCCTGTGAAAGAGACGGCGTACACTGTTCCAAATCCATGACCGCATAAAGTTCATACTGCTCCGCCTCTTTCAAATAGGAAAGCTCTACCGCTATGGTAAACGCTATTTTTCCTTCATCCACCATATCAAGGATTCTTGGGATAAGGTTTGTCAGCCGGATATACCTTGCAATCTGGTTCCGGCTCTCACCAGTCTGCCTTGCCAAAAGCTCATCGGAGCGGAGTACCGGCTTTCCGTTTTCCCCCGCATCCCTTTCCAGCTTTGTCCCAAGTTGGGACAAAGTTCCGACGGGCTTCTTCCCCTGCCGCTTCATAACATCCAATTTCATTTTGTAGGCATAGGCTTTTTCGCTGGGCTTGATATGCTCGCGGTGCAGATTGCTGTCTGCCATTGCGATTGTCGCTTCCACATCATCCATCTGCACAATGACCGCCGGAACGGCATCCAGCCCCGCCCATTTGGCGGCGGCTTTTCTTCTGTGCCCTGCAATAATTTCATACCCTGGACCAGCCGGAGCCGGTCTTACAATTAAAGGAACCAATATCCCCTCTTCCCTAATGCTTTCCGCCAATTCCAAAAGGTGCCTGTCATATTCCACCTTAAATGGATGCCCTTGAAAACCGTGCAGTTTACTGATTTCCAAATTTTTTGTCTTCACATCATGCCCATAAATCCCATATACGCACTTCCCATTCATTTGTTTCATTTAAATCCTCCTTCTTTCCACTCGGTGATTGAGATGCCCAGCGGAAACCGGCGGCACAAAAATAGGATAAGGCCGCCCATTCCACACTACAAAAGCATCAAAACAGGCGGCCTCTTAACCACATCTTTTATTCAGTTGCCGATAATCTTTCTCCAGTAATTGCCGGATATAAAAACCATAGGGTTTTGTGTCCACTCATACGAGTTCCATAACCACGGACACTTTCACACCGTGGGAAATCTCTTTTTTCAGAACCATTTCCTGTCCATCCATGCCATTTCCAAAAACCCGGTTGAACTGAAAAATCCTCGCAAAGTGCGTAAATTCAAGGATTTCAATAAAAGAACCTTCTAATTCACTCTGCTTGTCCTTTGTAGACAACATGCGACTTCCACATGCACCGTCCCCCCAAACTGATCCACAGCCCTCGCCCGCTTCAGCTCATACCCCCCGTCGCACAACACCCGGAGGTCTCTTGCCAGCGTCGCCGGATCGCAGCTCACATACACAATCCTTTCCGGCCTCATCTTCAGCATTGTTTCCAGGCATGCCTCATCGCACCCCTTCCGTGGCGGGTCCACCACGATAACATCCGCCCGGATTCCTTCCTTTTCGTACTTCTCCGGCAAAACTTCTTCCGCTCTCCCCGTAAAAAACTCCGCATTTTCTATCCCATTATATGCCGCATTCTCCCTTGCATCCTCAATCGCCTGTGAAACTGCCTCCACGCCATAAACTTTCTTTGCCTCCCCTGCAAGAAAAAGAGAAATCGTTCCGATCCCGCAATACAGATCCCACACCGTTTCCCTGCCGGTCAGCCCTGCGTATTCCAATGCCAGGCTATACAGCTTTTCCGTCTGCACCGGATTCACCTGATAAAAAGAAAGCGGCGATATATGAAAAACAATTCCCTGATCCGTGCGGGAAAAATCTTTTATATTTCTCCTGTGGATAGTATCACATATCTTATCCCTTCCCCATATCGTATGCACCTCTTCGCCCATGATCACATTCGTTCTATCCCTATTGATGCATACTGACACGCTTGTCATTCCCTGTATTTTTATTAACTCTTCGATCAGTTCCTTCTGAAAAGGGAGAAATTCCCTCCCTTCTCCGACCGCTGCCCGTTTCCCGGATTTCCCTTCTCGTCCAACCTCCCCCTTTTTCCCATCTTCTTCCCTGTAATTTATCACCATGCATACCATAATTTCCCTGCTGGTAAACCCCTTGCGTATTAAAATATGCCTTACCAACCCCGATCCCGTCTTTTCATCGTATGCCGGAATATGATATTTCCGCATATGGGCAAGAATAATTTCCAATATCTCCTGATTCTCTTCTGCACCCAAAGCGCAGTCCGTATTGGCAATAATATCGTGTGTTCTGCCCGCATAAAAGCCGGCGATTAAATTGCCCTCTTTATCCGTTCCCACCGGAAACTGCGCCTTATTCCGATAGCGGTATGCATTCTCCATTCCGATGATCGGCTCCGTCACCTGCTCCACAAGCTCTTCGGCAAAGCCTCCGATCCTCACCAGATCATTTTTTACTTTTTTCTCCTTATAGGCCAGCTGCGCCCGGTAATCCATCGCCTGTATCTGGCAGCCTCCGCACTGCCTGTGGTATTTGCATACAGGCTCCACCCGCACATCCGACGGAACTACAATTTCTTCCAGCTTCGCATAGGCATACTTCTTTTTTGCCTTCATGATCTTGCATCGCACCACATCGCCAATTACAGCATCTTTCACAAAAAGGGTATAGCCGCCCGCTCTGCCTATACCCTCTCCGCCGTTCCCGATATCTTCAATTTTTACTGTAAAAACATCATTCTTCTTATAAAGAATGTCATTTTTTTCATGCCCCATCTCTATTCCATCCTCGTTGCCCTTAAATTAGATTCAAACAAACGGTTGAATCCCAGCCAGCCCGTTTCCTTTGCATGATTCAGGATTTCCGTAAAAGTCTGCATTTTAGCGTCCGTATTGTCCGCAAAATTAAGCGCCATCGCCTCCATGATCGCCGGCTTTTTCGGGGAGCCAAATTCATATTCCCCATGATGGGCTAGGATACAATGTTTCAATTCTCCGGCAAGTACGGTCGGAAACCCTTTGATCTCCCGGATCTTTTCCCCCACCATTTCCGTTCCCATCACAATATGGCCCAAGAGCTGGCCGTCATCCGTATAATCGTTTTCGGGAAACAGAGACAACTCCTTTACCTTTCCGATATCATGGCAGATCGCCGCACTGATCAGCAAATCCTTTTTCAACAGCGGATATGCCTTGCAATAATATTCGCATAACTTCGTCACGCTCAACGTATGCTCCAGCAATCCGCCTACAAAACCATGATGTACCGTCTTCGCAGCCGAGGATTGTTTAAATGTTTTGGCAAAGCTCTCATCTTTTACAAAAAAAGCTTCCAGAAGCGCCCTCAAATACGGATTTTCCACTCCTTTTATGTATCCCAGCAGCTCTTCGTACATTTCCCCGATATCCTTCCCGCTGACCGGAAGATAATCCGCAGGAACATATTCCCCTTCCTGGCATTTCCGTATACGTTTCACATTGACCTGAAGGGCATTTTGAAAACATGTCACATCGCCGTACACTTCGATATAATCCAGCGAATCAAACTCTCCGATCCCTGGATTATGGGGATCCCACACTTTTGCATCCAACGTACCCGTCTTATCCTGTAAGATTACATTATCATAAGCTTTCCCATTCTTTGTTACCGCAGACTGCTTATGTTTGCATAAATAAATATCAAATATTCTGTCGCCTTCTTTATAGTCCTTAATATACTTCATCTTTTACTCCATTTCTGTTATTCCAAATTTCCCAATGTCACGTCCACTTCCATCCGCACATACTCTTCCGGGCCCTGACGCATCAGAACAATAGCCGCTGTCTCATTTGGCTGCCTCTCCGTCAAAGCATTCACCAAGTCCCCATAAGTGTGAATTTCCTTTTCCCTGATCCCCACAATCACATCGCCGCTCTGGATCCCGGCTTCCATAGCGGGCGAATCCATCTCTATTTCCGTAATATAAGCTCCATACGGCACTCCGAGGCTCTCGTTTGCCTCCGGCGTCACATCGATTCCATGCGTTCCAAGATAAGCCTGTTTTCTGCCGTTGCTCATCCGCTCGATCACCCTCCGCAGCTCCGTAATCCCTATCGCCGATACAAGATTTTTCATATCATCGCTGTTATGGGAACCGTCAATGATGCCAAGCATCTGTCCTTTCAGATTAATTAGAATCCCCGACGCTTTCTGACTTCCGTAAATATCCGTGGTAATCAGCTTATAATAAGAATCCGTCATATTTATGCTCATATTATTGGAGGTCACCATTCCATAGCAGACCGAATCTCCATTTCCCAAAGGACTGCCGAGAGCAATCACCGGATTGCCGACGATCGCACTATTGCTGGAACTGGCCGTCAGATCCGCAGCCTTCACCAGTTCCGCAGTTCCTTTTGCCACTTCCTCCAGCTGAACGGAAATAACCGCCAGTTTTGTATTCACGTCTCTTTCCTGTATCTGCGCTTTCCCCTGTGTTCCGTCGCAAAATGTTACCACGATGCTTTCCGCATCGATTACCTTCTCATAATTTACAAGAATCAATATTTCCTTTGGCAGTTTTGCCACAATCACTCCCGAAGTCTGCCCTTTGCTTTCATACGGATTGTTAAACCAGTCCACATTTGACACGGAACCGGTTACTGTAACTACCGCCTTCCCTGCCTCCGCAGCAATCCCGGACAACGATCCGTACATCTTGGCATAATCTTCCATATCTAATTGTATTCCGTTCAATATTTTCTCAATCTGCTCATCCTGGATCACGATCTCCGCCGGCGGCTCCGGTTCTGGCTCCATTTCCGAATCGTCCGCAATCATATCCTCCGGCAGAATCTCTTCCGTTTCTTCCGGAAACTCGATGGGCTCCGGCTCTTCCTCAGGATACAGCCAATTACTGATCACCGGCTCCAGCAGAAGAAAGGTCAGACACGCCACCAGGGAAAAAACTACCGCCATTGCCGCCGTAATCAAAGTGCGTCTGAGCAGTTTCTTTTTATTAATCGGGCGCTGCCTGATCGTTTCCGTTATAAAATCCGAATCCTGTTTCTGTATTTTTATCTCCTGATCAATATCCTTTTTATGCTTCCCACTATTCATAAAAACACCGGTCTTCCTTATATTTACAGGGTTTAAGTGAAGCGTATGCTTAGCTTTATTAGTATAGCCTGTTTTACGGGGAATGTAAATGGCGATGTAAAATATAATGCCAATAGCAAATCCGACTGTCCTGGCGAAATTAGTTTTCCTGCAAATCCGATAAAAATTCTTGACAAAAAGTACGTTTTTTAGTATTATTAACCCAATCGAATATTGGTGTGTTACTATTAAATTAGGCATGATTTCCATTTAATGAATAAATAAAGGGAAATTATGTCTATTTTTATTGCGAAATTCTTTTCGGGATTCTCGCAGGGAGAAAGGAGGGAGCTTATGTTTTAGCGGATCAAAGGTCATTTGAGTTCTAAATGTATAAAAAAAGGGGCTGATGCAGTTGTAAAGTACTGATATTGAGGAGATTGATGCAGAGTATGAAAGTAGTGAAATCATATAACAATAATGCAGTTTCAACAATTTTTCCTGATCAGACAGAAGCGGTATTGATCGGCGCGGGCATTGGTTTTCAGAAAAAGGCCGGGGATGAAATTGATCAAAAGAAAATTGAGAAAATATATTATATTCAGGACGAATTTCAAACCAAGCTTTTACAACTATTAAAGGATGCCAGGCCGGAAACCGTCAAAGTATCGGAGGATATTTTAAAGCATGCAAAGGATTGCGGATTGGAGCTGAAAAGCCAACTGATTATATCCTTGGCAGACCATATAAATTTTGCACTGGAACGATATGAACAGGGAATTGAACTGCCATATTTGATGATGACAGAAACACGGATGCTTTATCCAAAAGAATACGAAATCGCGAAATGGGCATTGGAAAGAATTCAAGAGCTTTGCGCAGTAGAACTGCCGGAATATGAAGCGGGATATATTATATTACAATTAGTGAGCGGATCCGTGAGCAGTTCCGAAATCAGCCGGGAAACTGCCTATAACACGCTGGAGCTGGTAAAAGGTTCCCTGGAAATTATAAAAGATACCTATCAGGTGGAAATGGATCCGGTTCATCTTGACACCATGAGGCTGACAACCCATTTCAAGTTTCTGGCGCAGCGGATTTTCAGCCACTCCCAATGGGCCGATGATAATATGGAAAGTATGCATCAACTGCTGATTTTAAAGCATCGTAAAAACAAAGAATGCATAGAACGGCTCAAAGCTTATATTCAGGAAACTTTTTCGTACACTTTAAACAAACAGGAAGAAACATACCTTCTGGTTCATTTAAGCAAAATATTCAGTAAGAGATAGGAGATAACTTGTTATGAAAGAAAAAATAGTAGGAGTAATGCAAACTTTTTCTAAAGCTATTGTTGCTCCGGTATTGTATTTGCCGGCAATCGGTATCGTTTTGGTTATATGCAATTTTATGACAAACCATAACATTATTTCAGCTCTTCCGTTTTTAGGAAATGATGTTATACAGATTATTTTTAAGGTTATGTATAATGGCCTTATTACGGTGTTCAATAATTTAGGCCCTATTTTTGCCATCGGCGTAGCATTCGGGCTTGCAAAAAAGAAGAAAGAACACGCTGCTCTGGTTGCCTTTTTATGTCTCTTTATTTTCTGTGCAGCACAAAATTCCTTTTTATCTTTGACAGAAAGGCTGCACGAAGCAACCGGAAACGGGCAGAATATGATGCTGGGTTTCCAAATCGTAGATATGGGAGTATTTTTAGGAATTATTATCGGTGTGGTAGTAGGACTTTTACATAATAAGTTTTGTGACAAAGACTTGGGCGAAGTATTATCCGTTTATGGCGGCACTCGTTTTGTATTCCTAGTATCTATTCCTGTTATGTTTGTATTAGCGATTTTATTCGCATATATCTGGCCGCCTATTCAGAGCTTAATTACCAAATTAGCAACATTTATTTCCACTTCAGGCGGAATCGGGTTCTTTACTTTCGGATTTTTAGAGCGCTTATTGATACCGACGGGACTGCATCACCTTATTGGAAGCGCATTGTGGTATACCGACTTAGGCGGAGTCGCAACCATTGGCGGGGAAACTTACTCCGGTTCCTGGGCCATTGCCCTTGCCGAACTGGGAGACCCGGGCGTTGCCAAATTATCTATGACAACTATTTTTAACAATGTAACATTAGTAAAAGTATTTGGTTTGACAGGTGCCGGATTGGCCATGCTGCATTGTGCAAAACCGAAATTAAAAAATAAAGCCAGGGCAATTTACGTTCCTGCTATTTTAACAAGCTGCCTGGCAGCCATCACAGAACCGATTGAATTTACATTTTTATTTGTAAGTCCGGTACTGTTCTTTATACACTCCTTATTAACAGGTATATTTTTCGTTTTGTTATACGTTTTCCAAATCACCTGCGTTACAGCCGGAGGAATATTTGAAACATTGTTATACAATGTACCGGCGGGCATTGCCAAAACAGGATGGCCCTGGTTTGTCTTGCTGGGATTGGTGCAAATGGCAACCTACTATTTTGTATTCCGCTGGTTTATTTTAAAATTCGACATAAAAATACCGGGCAGAGATGAATCGGAAGAAGTCAAATTAGTGACAAAGAAAGATTATGACAACATAAAAAAAGAAAAATCCGATTCCGGTAATGAGATCGGAGAACAAATTTATCAGGCAGTAGGCGGAATTGAGAACATCAACCTGATTGACAACTGCTTTACAAGGTTAAGAATTACCGTTAAGTCCATAGATATCGTGGATGAAGCCAAATTAAAAGAAACCGGTTCCAAAGGACTCGTGAAAAAAGGCAATGAAATTCAGATTATTTATGGGGTCAACGTAAATAAATTCAGAAAATTTTTAGAAGATTATCTTGAAGAAAATAATTTAGAAATAGGAGGTTAAAAACAATGGAAGGAAAAATTATTACAATTGTAGGCGGCGGAAGTACATATACTCCTGGTGTTGTCAAGGCGATTTTGTTAAAGAAGGACACGTTTCCGGTAAAGGAAATCAGGGCATATGATATTGACGGGCAAAGGCAGGATGATGTTGCGATTATTGTGAAGGAAGTGGTAAAGGCTACCTGCCCGGAGTGCAGCTTCTTTACAACGACCGATCCCGAAACGGCATTTAAAAATTCCGATTTTATTTTTGCACAAATCAGAGTCGGAAAATATGCTATGCGGGAAAAAGATGAAAAAATTTCTTTGAAACACGGGGCGGTAGGCCAGGAGACATGCGGATGCGGAGGACTGGCATATGGATTAAGAACGATTTATCCTATGGTGGAAATCCTGGATATGGTAGAAAAATATGCGAGTCCCAACCACTGGATCTTAAATTATTCCAATCCAGCTGCCATTGTCGCTCTGGCATTAAAAAAGCTAAGGCCCAATGCGCGTATTATTAATATCTGCGATATGCCCGTTGCAATTATCAACGGCATGGCCGATATCCTGCATTGCACATCAAAAGATATTACGGTAAATTATTTTGGCTTGAACCACTTCGGCTGGTTTACCGATATATGGGTGAACGGAGATAATAAGTTTGAAGAATTGAAAAAGCACGTATTGGAAAGCGGATATTTATGCAACGTTCCGGATGAACAGCATTGGGAACCCTCATGGGTGCATACTTACGGAAATATGAAATATGTCATGAACAGATTTCCCGAATATTTACCAAATACGTATTTGCAATATTATCTGTTAAGCCAGGATATCGTCGATGACGCCAATCCTGAATACACAAGGGCGAACGAGGTTATGGACGGAAGAGAAAAAACGCTGTTCGATGCCATCCATAAATATAAAGAAACAAATGAATACGATGATAAGATGTTCGTAGTAGGGGCGCACGGAACATTTATCGTTGATCTTGCCGAATCTTTGAGCAGCGAAAAAGGCGGAAGATATTTGCTGATTGTAAAGAACGAAGGAGCGGTCGCAGACCTGCCGGACGATGCAATGGTTGAAATTCCATGTTATGTTTCCGTAAGAGGTGTGGAAAAAACTTCCGTAGGGCATATTCCCACCTTCCATAAAGGTCTGCTGGAGCAGCAATATGCTTCTGAAAAATGCCTGGTCGAAGGAGCGATTGAAAACTCCTATGTGAAAGTATTGGAAGCGTTTTCTCTAAACAAAACAATTAAATCATCCACACAGGCTAAGGCCATCTTAGATGAAATGATCGAAGCAAACAAAGACTACTGGCCTCAATTAAACTAAGAAAAGGAGGAAATTATGTGGAATCCTTTCAAAAAAAGCAGTGCGATTATCGCACCCGTTAAAGGAAAAATAACAGATATTACCAAAGTAAAAGATGAAGCATTTTCCAGCAAAGCGTTAGGGGACGGATTTGCGGTCTATCCTGACTCTCCAAGGATTGTATCGCCGATCGACGGCACCGTTACGGTAGTATTTCCCTCCGGTCATGCCTATGGGATAGAAAATGACAAAGTGGAAATCATTGTCCATATAGGCATCGACACCGTCCAACTCGACGGCGAAGGCTTCCATAGTTTTGTAAAACAGGGAGCAACCGTAAAAAAAGGGGATTTGCTTGCAGAAGTGGATTTTAAACATATAGAGGAAAAAGGATATGATCCGACAACAGTTGTCATTATATCCAATGGGTTAGTTCCTGAATTGTTAAAATCGGACGTAATAGTTGAAGAGGGCGAAGATGTCGCCATTATAAAATAAGTATGTGTTCCTTATGACAGAGAAACACATACGAAGGGGAACGACAGCCGGAAAAGGGCATGAGATATAAAGATTTAATTAGAAAACACATTCACGCGTTTATCGCGGGTACAGACTAGCGGAAATCCATTTTGATAAGTGCCATGGCGGAGGGAGGCAAACGGATTTGAAGCGGTGGGGAAAGGGGGCTGACAGGGGAGTGTTTTTTTGCTGTTGCGTACAATCAGCTATTTCACTTATGAAATGATCAATAGTCAGAGTGGAACCGCCAGGGATGGCGGTTCCAGGGAGCATAGGCATGGATGCCGTTGCTCCCGACTCGTTCGGTTCCACAACGTTATCCATTTCATTAGTGAAATCTGATTGGAAGCTCCAGCAAAAAACACCCCTCTGTCAGCCCCTTTCCCCACCGCTTCAAACTCGTTTGCCTCCCTCCGCCACGGCACTTATCAAAATGGATTTCCGCGTCCCCCATCCAATCCTCCATAGTATTTTTTCCTCCCATATGCTATAATGAACCATACTGGCATAAAATCCTCTATATTCGGATCTGCATCAATGGTATCGATGAAAGATTCCCACAACCTGCCATACCTATGTCACCCAATTACATTATGAATCATATATCAGGGAAAAATAATATGAACGAAAAAGTATTGCAAACCTTAGAATATAATAAAATCATTGACATGCTTACGGAAAAAGCCGATTCGGATCCGGGACGGAAATTGTGCCGGAATTTGAAGCCCTACAATGACATCAATGTCATAAATGAAGCACAAACACAGACTTCTGACGCGCTTTCCCGTCTGTTTAAAAAAGGCTCTACCTCCTTCGGCGGCAATAAGGATCTTGGTTATGCGCTGAAATCCCTGGAGGTCGGGGGCGTTTTATCGATTACGGAACTGCTCGGCATCGCCGGGCTTTTGGAAAATGTGAGCCGGATTAAGACTTATGGAAAGCGCGAACGGGAAGAGGAAGAAAAGGACTCTCTGGATGATCTCTTCGAACTTCTGGAACCGTTGGCTCCTCTTTCCCAGGAAATCCGCCGCTGCATTTTATCGGAGGACGAGATCAGCGACGATGCCAGTCCTGCATTGAAGCATATCCGCCGGAGCATGAGGCTTGCCAATGAGAAAATCCATTCCCAGCTTACGGGCATGCTGGGAGGCTCCTGCCGCACCTATCTCCAGGACGCCGTCATTACCATGCGTAACGACCGGTATTGTATTCCCGTAAAAGCGGAGTACAAGAATCAAGTTCCCGGCATGATCCACGACCAGTCTTCCACCGGCTCCACCTTATTTATCGAACCGGCGGCCGTCGTTTCCCTGAACAACCAGATCAAGGAGCTTGCCCTCAAGGAACAGGAGGAAATCCGGCAAATACTGACCGATCTGAGCGCACAGGCGGCCGGATACATTGACGCGATTTCCCAAAACCAGAAAATTATGACAAAGCTGGATTTTATTTTTGCCAAGGCATCCCTTGCCATGGAACAAAATGCTACCGCCCCTGTTTTCAATACTGACGGTTATGTCAATATACGGAAAGGCCGACATCCGCTTCTGGATAAAAAAAAGGCCGTCCCGATCGATGTTTATCTGGGCAAAGATTTTGATCTGCTCATCATCACCGGCCCCAATACCGGCGGTAAGACCGTTTCCTTAAAAACAGTGGGCCTGTTTTCCCTCATGGGGCAGTCCGGCCTCCATATTCCTGCCCTGGATCGATCCGAACTGTCGGTTTTTACGGAAGTATATGCGGATATCGGCGACGAGCAAAGCATTGAGCAAAGCCTTAGCACCTTTTCTTCCCATATGACGCGCATTGTCTCCATTCTGGAACATGCGGACGGCGGCTCCCTTTGCTTATTCGATGAACTCGGCGCGGGAACGGATCCCACCGAAGGCGCGGCCCTGGCGATTGCCGTTCTCGATTATCTGCACAAAAGAGGCATCCGCACCATGGCGACTACTCACTACAGCGAGTTAAAAGTATATGCCCTTTCCACTCCCCAGGTGGAAAATGCCTGTTGTGAATTCGACGTGGATACTTTGCAGCCCACTTACCGGCTTTTGATCGGTATTCCCGGTAAAAGCAACGCTTTTGCCATATCCTCCAAACTGGGACTGCCGGATCACATCATTCAATCGGCAAAAGCGCAGATCAATCAGGAAAATACCAGTTTTGAAGACCTGCTCGCCGACCTGGAACATAAGCGGATCACCATAGAAAACGAACGTCTGGAGATCGCATCCTATAAAAATGAGGTCAAACAGCTCAGGGAAAAACTCCGGCAAAAAGAAGATAAGATTCAGGAAACAAAAGACCGGATTTTAAAAGAGGCCAATGAAAAGGCAAGGGATATCCTGCAGGAAGCAAAAGACGTGGCTGACGAAACCATACGGATTTTCCAAAAAGCCGGCCCTGGAGCTTCCATGAAAGATCTGGAAAAAACGAGAGAACAGGTACGGGAAAAAATTTCGGATAAAAACAGCAAGCTTTCCTTAAAAGCTAAACAGCCCCCGAAAAAACAGCTCTCTCCCAAACAGTTGAGACTGGGAGACAGCGTTAAGATCCTTTCCATGGGACTGAAGGGCACCGTAAGTTCCCTGCCGGACCACAAGGGGAACCTGTTCGTCCAATGCGGCATTATCCGTTCCCAGACCAATATTAACGATATCGTCCTCATCGACGACGAACCGGTGACAAAAACGTCATTTTCTGCCCGCTCCGGTACCGGCAGCATGAAAATGTCCAAATCCTACACTATTTCCCCCGAAATCAACCTCCTGGGAAAAACGGTGGACGAGGCCATTGCGGCACTGGATAAGTATTTGGATGACGCCTACCTCTCCCATCTTTCCACTGTCCGCATTGTACACGGCAAAGGAACCGGAGCGCTTCGGAAGGCAGTCCAGGGGCATTTAAAGAAAGTTAAGTATGTGCAATCTTTCCGGCAAGGGGAACACGGAGAAGGTGACGCAGGTGTCACTATTGCGACTTTCAAGTCCTGACAGAAGTTCACACTCATTTGCAGACTAAGAGAAAGGCATGGTTATTGATATGGTGAACAAGCAAAAAATATTGATCGTAGATGATGATAACAACATTGCAGAGTTAATCGCTTTGTATCTTACCAAAGAATGCTTTGAAACATTGATTGTCAACGACGGGGAATCAGCCCTGACCGCCGTGGACTCCTTTGCCCCCAGCCTGATCCTTCTGGATCTGATGCTTCCGGGCATCGACGGTTATCAGGTCTGCCGGGAGGTTCGTGCCAAATCCGCAATTCCAATTATCATGCTTTCGGCAAAAGGAGAAATTTTCGATAAAGTCCTTGGTCTGGAGCTTGGTGCCGACGACTATATGGAAAAACCCTTTGATTCGAAAGAATTGGTAGCCAGAGTCAAAGCCGTTCTGCGGAGATATAAACCGTCTCCGGCTGCCTCCGCGGCCTCTAATGTAAAAAGCGTGGAATACCCGGATCTGATTATCAATCTGACCAACTATTCCGTGATTTATATGGGAAAAACAATAGATATGCCTCCAAAAGAACTGGAGCTTCTTTATTTTCTCGCCTCTTCCCCAAACCATGTATATAACAGGGAACAGCTTCTTGACCAGATATGGGGGTATGAATATATCGGGGATACGCGCACCGTAGACGTGCATATCAAACGTCTGAGAGAAAAAATCAAGGACCACGCCTCCTGGCGCATTAATACCGTCTGGGGAGTGGGCTATAAGTTTGAGGTAAAGGCAGGGGTATGAGCATGAGAAAAACCCTCTATTTAAAATTCATACTGGGATATTTCATTTTCGGCTTTTTTGGCTTCGTTGTAGTCGCCACTTTTGTATCCAATATGACGCTGGAACATCTGAAAAGAGAAAAAGCCGATGCTCTCTATGAAGAGGCAACCCTGGTCGCCATGACCTATGCTTCGGATCTGTATAACAGCGAGACTTCCCTGGATACGGTGAAGCATCAGCTGGATGCCTTGGACATTTACCTCTCAGCCACCATATGGATCATCAATCCTTCCGGGAGGATGATATTGGACTCTTCTTCTCCGGTAAATGTAGAAAACGAAATTGTTATCGAAAATTTTGATCCCACCGTGTCCTCCGGTTCTTATTATACTGTGGGCAACTTCTTCGGTTCTTTTGATGAGCAGATGCTTAGTGTATTTTCGCCCATTACTTCTAATTTTAAAGTAAGGGGATACGTCGTGATCCATACTCCCATGAGCGCCATCCAGGCGTCCTGCAACAGTTTGTTGAATATTTCCTACATTATGCTGGTTATTCTGTTCCTTCTTTCTTTGATTATCCTTATATTTTTTACGGAGATCGTGTACCTCCCTCTCCGCAAAATCACGGAGGCTACCGAACAGTATGCCAGCGGCAATATGCATTACGAATTTCAGGTGGACAGCGAGGATGAAATCGGCTATCTGGCCGCCACCCTCTCCTATATGGCCAGCGAAATCGCCCGTTCCGAAGACGACCAGAAAAAATTTGTCGCAAACGTCTCCCACGACTTCCGCTCTCCCCTCACCTCTATCAAGGGATATCTGGAAGCCATGCTGGACGGCACGATCCCTCCCGAAATGCACGAAAAATATTTGAATATTGTACTGAATGAGACTGAACGCCTTACCAAACTGACGAACAGCCTCCTTACCTTGAACAATATAAACACGAAAGGCATGCTCCTCGACAGGACAGACTTTGAACTGAACCGCATCATCCGCGATACGGCGGCCTCGTTTGAAGGAACCTGCCGCCAGAAATCCATCGCCATCGAACTGCTCCTGACTGGGGACTTCATCTATGTCAATGCGGATATGGGAAAAATCCAGCAAGTCTTCTATAATTTGCTGGATAATGCGATCAAATTCAGCCACCAGGATTCCGTCATCCGTATCGAAACCAATGAAAAAAGCAATAAAGTCTATATTTCTGTCAAGGACAGCGGCATCGGCATCCCAAAAGACGATCTGAAGCTGATCTGGAACCGTTTTTATAAATCCGACGCCTCCCGGGGCAAGGATAAAAAAGGAACCGGCCTGGGACTTTCCATTACCAGGGAAATCATTCATGCCCATGGCGAACATATCAATGTCATAAGCACGGAAGGCGTCGGTTCCGAATTTATTTTTTCTCTTCCCGTTTCCGATATCGACGATGATATTTAACGCTTATTGTCCTTATCCTTGTTTTTCAGATGATCCTCCACTATCTTTTCCACGCTTTCCCGGGAAATCGGATAGTGGAATTCCCTGATAATCCGGTCTGCCGTATATCCCTTATCCACCAGATGGCGGATCGCTCCGCCATAGGCAAAATCTTTTGCAAAATTAGACAATGCTTCGTTAAAATAACTATTCTCCATTTTCTTTCTTCCTTTTTCTCATTTCCAGAATGATCCCCGCCGTCAACAACAGCCCTGCCGCTATTCCATTTCCCAGCCCGTCCGCAATCAATCCGATGTCCCAGCCGGAAACTCCGCGATAGTCGCCCGCCAGATAATCGGTAAAATAATTTCCTGGTATCGCCAGAAAAGAAATGACGGCCAGAGAAATCAGCGCATTCATATGGAAGCAGCTATGAAATGCCACACCGGCCCACACGACCGCGATCCACAATAAGGTAACCGGCAAGCCGATTTGCATAAACCATATTCCGCCAATATCCATCAAATAATACAGCACGACCTGTATCGTCCCTACCAGCAGGACAGTACATACGCTCAAGGCTGCCAGCGCCTTGACAAGCTTATGTTTGGAAGCCGCGATCCATACACAAACAGGGAAATAAGCCGTAATAATACCGGCTCCCACGATATAAAACCAGGAAAGCCTCCGGTTCACCGCCAGGTTTACAATAAAACATGCCACAACCGCGATCAGTGCCGCTGCCCCCGCGATCCAATAAAGCAGACTCATTTTCGATTTTTTTAAAAACTTCCGGAACTCTTGCACTTCCGGCGCAGCCTCCACACTGACAGGCCGCCTCATTTGCTCCAGCGCATCCCTGCATCCCTGGCATCCTTCCACATGTTCCTCTATGGATTCATTCGACGCCTCGCTCGTCATATGATCAATATACATCGGAAGCAGATCCCTTACCGTATCACATACTAATCTCTGTTCCATTCTTCTCTCCCTTTCATCAATTTTTGTTTGCCTCTGTAAAAAGTAACTCTTGCCCAGTTCTCCGTTTTACCCATAATATCGCCGATTTCAGAAAAGCTCAGCTCTCCGGTCAGCCGCAGGTACATGACCTCCCTCGTGGTTATATCAAAATTATGAAGCATCCGAAACAGCTCCACCTTCTCCACATTCAGCAGGTAATCATTTTCCATATCTCCAAAGCCAGTATTTTCCTCTACGGCTTCCGATACCGGTATTTCCCTTTTTCGCTTTTCCAGCTCTTTATACCAAAGCCTTTTTCCGATCTGGCACAGCCAGGTCGAGATTTTACATCCGCCTCTGAATTTGTCGATTCCTTTTGCCGCCTGATAAAAAGTTTCCTGCGTCAATTCTTCCGCAAGATCAGCATTATGAGTTAAGCAGAACAGGTATTTGTAAACAGCCTTCACATTTTCCTCGTATACTTCCTCCACCTTCCGCTTATCCACTTTTTCACCTCCTCTTATCCATAAGTGCGGCAAAAGTTCTTTTCGTTACAAACAAAAACTAATTATTTTACAGGAATCATTTCCAATGCAGCCTGTGCAGTTCGCCTTCCAGCTGCATGCTGGAAAAATGATTTTGCCGCAGCGCTTCATATAATATAATCGCTGCCGAATTGGAAAGGTTCAAAGACCTGATCTGATCCAGCATCGGGATTCTGATGCATGTCTCTTCATAATCCACCAAAATCTCCTCGGGAATTCCGGCGCTCTCTTTCCCGAACATAATATAATCGTCTTCCCCAAACTCCGCGTCCGTATATGCCCTTTTTGCCTTAGTGGTCGCCATCCATATTTTTGCCCCCGGATTTTTCTCCAAAAATTCCGAAAAATTTACATAACGCCTCACATCCAAATGTTCCCAGTAGTCCATTCCCGCCCGCTTAATCTCTTTTTCGTTTAAACGGAAACCAAGCGGCTCTATCAAATGCAGCGTCGTACCTGTAGCCACGCATGTTCGTCCGATATTTCCCGTATTTGCCGGTATTTCCGGCTGATGAAGCACAATATGCATGATTTTACTCCATTTCTGCGCGGCTTTTTGTGCATATCAAGTTTGTGGATGCCGCGCAGACACAAACTTGTTACCTCTTTTCCTTTCATTCATCCTGCCGTGCCGCTCAAATGGCACATTCCAATCATCATTGATAACATAATAAATCATCCGGCCTACGATTTCAATATTCCTCTTTTCTCAATTCCATGTTATAATTGACACTATAAAAACAAGCAACGATGTCTGCCAAGGCTTATTGCGCCGCATGGCAGCGTATGCCACTGAGGAGGAGAGTCATATGTACAACAAAGTGAAACAATACGCGCTTAACAATGGTTTTACCGTAGAAGAAAAAAACGGATTGGTTTATGGTAAGATGAACGGATTCTTTTTTTCCATACATCAAGATCCTGCCACACCGGCAAAACATACCGTATACCTGTGGGTCAAGGAGGACGGGACGACAGCTGTCCCTGCCATCAGCGATTTCCTGAACCAATGCACTGCCAAGCATCAGTACTTGCAGTCAGCTTCCTATAGCGGTACGAGAATCACTGCGGAATTCCAGGGGCTCGGTTTTAAATGGGGCAAAAATTATGTTCCTTGTCTGGATGCCTTTTTACGGGATATTACCTCCTATTGCAGTTCCAACCAATTAGTACCCTGCTGCCAATCCTGCGGTTCATCCGCCGGGCTGAACCTTTATCAAATCGAAGATGCCGAGCATATGTTTTGTTCTTCCTGCTACGCCAGCGCATCGGATAACCTTCAGCGTCAGGCAGCCGAAAAGTCGAAAAAAGGAAGCGGCAATATCGTAGGCGGCATCGTAGGCGCCCTGCTTGGCTCCGTACTGGGCGTTATCGTATGGGTATTGATCTACCAGCTCGGCTACATATCGGGAATCGCCGGCCTTGTTATGATCATTTGTGCATTAAAGGGCTATGAAATGCTGGGTGGACATCTGAGCAAAACCGGGATCATCATCAGCTGTATCATCTCCCTTATCATGGTTGTCGTTGCCGAACAAGTATCCGTCGGCATCGAGATATACAACGTATACAAAGAATATTATGAAATCACTTTCTTCGACGCTTTCCGAAGCGTGCCCTCTTTCCTGGAAGAGCCGGAAATAAAAGCTGCTATTATCGGGGATCTCGTTATGGGATATCTCTTAATGGTAGTCGGCGCATGGGGAACCATCCGCCAGGCATATAAGAGCAGCTCCGGCACGGTAAAGGCAAGAATGGTTACCTCCGTTACCAGCGCAGGATATGCGGATCATAAAGAATAAATCAACAACATGACGCGCGCAAAAAGCCGCACAGAAATGGAGAGAAATATGAACAGCAAAACCAAAAGAAAACTAATATCACTGGCATTTAGCATTTCTGTCCTTTGCACCGCCTGTGGCAGCGCTAACGGGTCTGCCGGCAGCGAAACCATTCCTGAAACGGTATCAGCGGCCCCTGCAAACAATACAAACGTCTCTTCCGCAAACTCCGAAAGAAACGTAATATCCGTCAACAGCAGCGAAACGGTCACTGTCGTTCCCGACATAGCCGAAATCATCTATGCTGTACGCACGGAAGCAAAGGACGCTGCCTCCTGCCAGCAAAAAAATACGGAAGATGTCGCCAAAGTCATAGAACTGTTAAAAAGCCTGGGTGTGGAGGAAACCTCCATACAAACTTCCGACTATTATATGTACCCGATATACAATTACAGCGGGAATACCCAGCGGATTACCGGCTATGAAGCATCCACGTCTTTGACTGTGTCCAAGCTTCCCATTGACAGCCTCGACACTATTCTGGCCCAGTCCGTGCAGACAGGAATTAACAACATCCAGTCCATTACATATATGTCCAGCAAATACGACGAAGGATATTCCAACGCCTTAAAGCTGGCCATGGAATCCGCCCGGGCAAAAGCCGAAGCTCTGGCCGAAGCGGGCAGCTGTTCCCTCGGAAGCGTGGTTGGAGTCCGTGAAAACAGCAATTACAGCGAAGCCCGCTATACGGACAACGCCTTAAGTTCAAAAATGCGGAGTATGGAAAGTCTGGCCGCCGCCGCCGGCGAGGAAGGCAGTTCCGCTATCATGCCGGGGGAAGTAGTGGTAGAAGTAAATATTACCGTGGAATACCTCATTCTTCCCTAAACAAATCGTCTGTTCTTTTGGGAGAATATTCTTTCCGGCCAGAAGAGGCTGTGAAAAATGGATCAATAAAACTCCATTTTCCACAGCCTCTTTTTTCATAGGGAAATGCCCCTCTCTGTACGGCTTTATCCCATTATGCTTCTTTTTCTTTCCGAAGCCTTTCTATAAAATTTTTCAGCTTCCCTATCGCAATTTTCAGGTTTTCCAAGGAATATGCATAGGATATTCTAAGAAATCCCTCTCCGCAATCTCCGAAAGCCGTTCCCGGTACAACGGCAACTTTTTCCTCCCGCAGAAAACGGTCGGCAAATTCTTCGCTGCTCATCCCGAATTCCTTAATACAGGGAAATACATAAAATGCACCGAAAGGCTCAAAACACTCCAGCCCCATTTCCTTAAATGCATACATCAGATACCTTCTCCGCTGATTATATGCCTCTCGCATCTGACTTACATCTTCATCCCCGTTCTTCAGCGCTTCCACCGCCGCATACTGGCTTGTAGTCGGCGCGCACATAATGGCAAACTGATGGATCTTCAACATCTGCCCCAAAATTTCCTTCGGCCCACAGGCATATCCAAGTCTCCATCCGGTCATGGCATAAGCCTTGGAAAATCCATTGATCAGAATGGTTCGCTCCCTCATCCCCGGAAGAGACGCAATCGATACATGTTTATCCTTATAAGTCAGCTCCGCATATATTTCATCCGAAATCACAAAGATATCCTTTTCGATGATCACTTCCGCGATCTTTTCCAAATCTTCTTTTTCCATAATTGCTCCCGTAGGATTGTTAGGAAATGGCAGAATTAAAACCTTTGTCTTATCCGTGATCGCGTCCCGAAGTTCCTGCGCAGTCAGGCGGAACTCATTCTCCGCTTTCAGCTCGATAATAACGGGAACCGCGTTTGCCAGAATAGCACAAGGCTCATAAGATACATAACTCGGCTGGGGGATCAGCACTTCCTCCCCGTCATTTATCATTGCCCGCAAGGCAATATCGATCGCTTCCGATCCTCCCACCGTCACAATGACTTCATCATTATAATGATATTCAATCCCCTGGGATCTTCTCATATAATTACAGATCTCGATCTTCAGATCCTTCAATCCCGCATTGGAGGTATAAAAAGTACGTCCTTTTTCCAAAGAATAAATTCCCTCATCCCTGATATGCCAAGGCGTGTCGAAATCAGGCTCACCGACGCCGAGTGAGATCGCATCCTCCATCTCGCTTACAATATCAAAAAATTTACGGATGCCTGAGGGTTTGATATCTACCACTTTATCAGCTAATGGGTTTCTCATGGCGTAATCTTCTCTCTTTCATCTTCATATTTTTTTGCCAGTATCGTTCCATGATCCTTATATTTTTTCAAAATAAAATGTGTCGCTGTGCTGAGTACCGTATCCAGAGCGGACAGTTTATCCGATACGAAGGCCGATACCTCCTTCAGCGATTTTCCTTCCAATGTAACCAGAAGATCATATCCGCCTGAAATCAAATATACGCTGTTCACTTCCGGGTATTTATAGATTCTCTCCGCAATGTTGTCGAATCCCTGCCCTCTCTGGGGAGTCACCCGCACCTCGATCAAAGCCGTCACCTTCTCCACCGAAGTCTTTTCCCAATCAATCATCGTATGATAGCCGCAAATAATCCCTTCCTTTTCCATCGCTGCCATCTCGTTTACTACATCCGTTTCCTCCACTCCAAGAATAACAGCCAACTCTTTCAAATCGATACGGCTGTTCCTCTCTATAATGGACAATATCTTTTCTCTCATACTTCCTCCATTCCGCTTCTTTTATTTCCGCATTTTTATTTTTACGCTCACCCAAATACTTTATAAAGTTCATCCGGTTTCGGCATCTCCAGAAAACGCCGTTCTTCCCCATTAACGACAACTCTGTCATTATTATCTGTCGTTTTTCCGATCACGGATGCGGCAATCCCTTCCTTCTCCAAAACTCTTACCAAATCATGTCCTCGTTCCGTCGTCATCAGCAAACACCCCACCGATGCCAGCTCATAAGGACTGATTTCAAAAAACTCGCAAATCTCCACCGTTTCCTGCTTTATCGGAATTTTTTTCCAATCGATTTCCAGTCCAACGCCTGCCCCTGACGCCATTTCCCAAAGAGCGCCGAAAATACCGCCCTCCGCAATGCTGTACATAGCGCAAACGCCGGACTTAACGGCGGTGGCGGCCTCCGGGACGGCGGAAAAGAACCGGTCGCATTCCTGTGCTTCTTTTATAAAGCGGGAAGGATATCTGGCCAACAATTCCTTTTCCTTGTTCTTAGCCAGCAAATAAGTTCCTTCCAGGCCAATCCATTTACTCACCACGATATCCTGGCCAGGTTTTATTCCTTTCAGCGATATTCCTTCTCCTTCTGCCACCTGTCTGCCGATTCCCGCTACGGTAATCGCCGGACAGCTTATTCCTTTCGTCACTTGTATATGAACCCCCGATGCCTGAATTCCCAGCAGCGCGCATTCTTCTCCCGTTTGTACAGCCATGCTCCGAACGCTTTCTTCCTCCGTTCCTTCCGGCATAAGCGCGGAAATATTCACCGCCACAGGTTCTGCCCCCGAAGCCGCCAGCATATTTACACTTCCATATATTGCCAATCTGGCCGTGTCCTCGCCGGGCCGGCAGACAGTATACAATGACATGCATGTCATTTCTTTGCTTCCAAACGAAAAAACGGCGCAGTCTTCCCCTATTCCTGCGCCGGTCTTTACTTCTTCCCGTTTTGTTTTATTGATATGCCTGAATACGGAACGTTTCCAAACGTTCTCAGGCAGCTTTCCTATTCTCATCTGTTCTCCCACCTTATTCGCCGCAGTCAAGCCCTGCATTCCAGCTACATACCGGCCAGCCCTTTCCTGGAATCCCTTCCCTCCGAATCTATTTTTCCGGAAACTGTTATCCCGCCGCCTGCTGGTCAATCGGGGGGGACTTGGTCAGCCGGGAGGTGCTTGCTCTGCCGGTGGCGCTTGGTCTGCCGGAGGTGCTTGCTCTGCCGGAGGTGCTTGCTCTGCCGGAGGTGCTTGCTCTGCCGCCGGCTGCTGGTCAGCCGGTGGTACCTGTCCTGGCTGGATCGCAAACTGGGCCAACGCCGCTGCCACATTTTTTACATGGTCAATATTGTTCGTTGCCACCGCCGCCAGCATCTCATTATACGCATTTACATCGTTCGTAGACAGCCCTACCGTCGCCGTTCTCGGCGTCATTTTATAACTGCTGCTGTTTATCTGTTCGCGGCTTATCTCCGCTCCATTTTCTTTTACTACCTTCCACAGCTCCGCTTTATAACCCGTATGGGCGGACTGCGTCACCACCTGCCCGATCGGCATCGCCACATCCGTATAGATCACTTCATGATCGGGGTGCGTAACGGAAAGCACTTTGCTTTCATAGATCACTTCCCTGTTTGCAGGTCTCGTTTCCACACCGTAAATGGTGAAAGTTATATTTTTATTCTCACAGTATCCGTCAATATAAACGGGATGCCCCGTGTTATTTATAAATTTAAAATCCTTGCCCGCAGACTCTGCGATCGCCGCATCGGCAGAAGGATCTACATAAGTTACGATCATCGAATGGTTATGCCTCTCCGTCACTTCCAGTTCGGATAAAAGAACCGCATTATATAATGTGGTGGATACCTGGCATATTCCTCCGCCCAAACTGTCCACTAACTGTCCGTTCATATAGGAACCGGCCATAAAATAGCCATTATCTACCGAAAAAGGCGACACCATTTCATACGTGGAAAATTCATCTCCCGGATACAAAGTAGTCCCCGCGATCAGATCGCAGCCATTGGAAACATTGGCGCTTCTGGAAGAACCGGAAGTGCTGTAACTCGTTGTAAATGTTCCAAGCACATCTTTTACCTGGGCCAGCTCTTCCTCCGATCCTCTCGGTTCCTGTACTTTAACTACCATATCCACCGAAGCATCGCCAAAATCCCATTCATTCATCATGTAATCATATATTTGATTCAAAGAAGCTTCTTCGTCTACAACGCGCCCGCTCTCTCCCGGCGTAACGGAAAATACCCCGTTTACCCTGGTCAGCGTCGCGTCCTTTGCCTCCGTATTATATTCCCCGCACTGCTCTGACACAATCTGCCGGATTGATTCCTTATCAAAATCATATGCCAGATCGAACACCTTATTTTTGTGCCTCAAATCCTGCAACGCCTTATAACGCTGTACGATATTTCCTTTTTTTCCAAGAGCCACCGCATCCTGCACCGCATCCGGGTTCGTCCACCGAAGGCCCATATCTCCGACGGACACCTCTATCTGGTTCCCATCCATGATATGGAAAACCACTGTCAGCCCTTTCAGTTCCTCCACATACGCTTCGACTGCCTGTTTCGCTTCCTCGGCCGTTTTGCCGGATACGTTCACGCTACCGATATAGACTCCCTCGGAAACCGTATTGCTATTGCCCATAGTCGTCAATGGGCCGGCGTCCGCCGTACTGGTCCCCGCTCCCCCGGTCTGTGCCGCTCCGCTTTCCTGATCCTGCGCCGGTTCATCCGGTGTTTCTGTTCCCCCATCCGGGATTTCTTCCTGTTTTTCCCCTTCTCCGGGTTCCTGTGCCTCCACTGCTTTTGAATCCGCCTCCAGAGCATCCTCGATAGACTGGGCTTTTGCCGCCTGTACCGGCCATAAAACTGCCAACGCCGCCAGCACCGCAGCCGCAACTATCTTCTTTCCTTTAATTTTCATGACCTCTCCTCGAAATATATTGTACTAAAAAATAAAATATGTTAAAGTTGGTATAAACATCGCAATGACAATCAATATAATAATAATAGATGAAATAATCTTCTTCGTTTTACGGTTATGTAGATTAAACATACGCGAACCCTCCTGTCTATGAAAGGAATTATATATGAAAATGCCCTTTTTTGCAAGTTTTATCATTTTCCTTATATGGCTTTCCTATGAGATCTCCAAAAGCAGACGCATCGGCGAAAAAGCCCAGGATGCTTACTGGGAAAGGGAAAATGCCGCCAACAATACAAGACGTAAGTCTCTTGACAATCTGCGCTACATCGTTATTCCATTCGACTCACTCCCCATGGAGACATTGAAAGAAGACGAAAAAATAATGGAATTCCATAAAACCCTGTATTATCTTTCGGAATCTCCCATCGTAAACTTTACAGGTTTTAGCAACACTGACCTGAAACTGGAATACGGAGCGCCCAATATCGATTTGCTGACGCGCTACGATCAAAGTTACACTACTCTTGCGCGCACCTTGCAGCAATGGGCGGAAAAACTATATCAAGCCGGATATGTCCAGGAGGCAAAGCAGATTTTGGAATTTTCCATATCCACCGATACCGACGTCAGCGGTTCTTACCGTCTGCTTGCCAGCATATACTCTAAAGAAGGAGAAACCGGCAAGATCAAAGAACTGGAAAACCGGGCCCGGCATTTAAAATCCGCCAGCCGCAATATTATCGTCCGTATTTTGCAACAATTTGATCCATGATCCGGTCAGCTTCGCTCTTGGTCAGTTTATCCACTTGGTATTCTATAGTTATTCTATGCCTGTCCAGCAATTTATATAACCGCTCTTTCTGGCGTTTTGTAACAGGCATCTCTTTTTTTGCCTCAAAAAGCAGCTTCCGGGGCATAAAAGCCTCTTCATTCCCTTTATAAAACAATTCCGCCAGTTTTTGGTACAAGCCCGAAGATGCCTCCGCATCCTCCAACGCCCTGTGCGCCCTGTGCGCTATACCATAATAATTGCACAAATCCCCAAGCTTCCGGCTTTCCAGATCCGGCAATAATTTTCTGGCCAGTTTCAGCGTATCAATTCCCTCTTTTTCAAAAACCAAGGAACGGTTTACAGCCGCTTTCTTTACGAACGAATAATCAAAAAGAATTCTGTGCCCCACCAGTACATCCTCCCCGATAAAATCGATCAAAGGTCCCAATACTTCCTCGATCCCCGGGGCATCCTGAAGCATCCCGTCATCTATCCCTGTCAGCAGACGAGTCTCTTCCCCCAGTTTTCTCCATGGATTCACAAAACATTGAAAACTGTCCACGATCCTTCCTTCTCTTACTTTCACCGCCCCTATTTCTATGATCTTATCCTTCTTCGGATTCAAGCCGGTAGTTTCCAGATCCAACGCAGTGTATTCCTCTGTCATTTTTTTCTCCATTTCTGCGCGGCTTTATTGCGCAAAGCCAGCCTGGCTTTCAAGTTTGTGGATGCTGCGCAGACACAAACTTGGGATTGAAAATTTTCAATTTTCAATCTTCTTCCCCATTTCTTTTCTTACGGCTTGTACTTCGGCCCCCCGACCCCGAATGACTGCCCATGCAATACTCCGTCAAAAAGCATTCCCCGCATTTCGGCGTAGGAGCCTTGCAGATTTCACGTCCAAAAGTGATGAGATGGATATTCCATAAAATCCAGCGCTCCTTCGGCAAAACTTTCATCAGATCCCGTTCCACTTTCTCAGGATCATCTTCTTTTGTCAGCCCCAGTTTCTTCGATATTCTTTTTACATGAGTATCCACTACAATGCTCGGCTCATGGTATATATTCCCGCGTATCACATTAGCCGTTTTCCTTCCGACCCCCGCCAGGGATGTCAGTTCTTCCAGACTGCGAGGCACTTCCCCGCCGAACTTTTCCATCAAGTCTTTGCAGCATGCAATAATATTCTTCGCCTTATTGTGATAAAATCCTGTGGAATAAATATCTTTTTCCAATTCTTTCAGATCCGCAGAGGCGAATGCCTCTACCCCCGGATATTTGCGAAACAAATCTCCGGTTACAGTATTTACTCTTGCATCCGTACACTGGGCGCTCAGAATCGTTGCGATCAATAGCTGCCATGCATTCTCATGGTTCAGATAGCATCTGTATTCCGTTCCGTATCTTTGATCCAGTAAATCCAAAATCGCTTTTGTTTTTTTCGTCATATTTCACCCCATTTCCGCGCGGCTTTGCTGCGCCTTTCAATCAAGCGTTATCGTTCTCGCCTCTTTCGTCAGGGGATTTCTTTCTCCATAATCAAAAACTACCTTCTTTTCTTCGTTTAGTTTGTCCATGCTCCCCCCCGTCTTCCAAACCGGATAATGAAACAGTTCCATATGGGTCATACGCGCCATTTCCCTTGCCTGGCAGCCTCTATAAGCGGAAAGGATTTCCCAGCGTCCTTCCTCCCCGCTATAAAAATTCCGAAATTCCTCTTTATATCCCGACAAATCCCTGGCAAAGCCGGGGCGGCTTTTCATATTCTCCCTAAGATATATATCGTAAGTCAACAGCTCTTTATAAAGCGTCTCCTCCTCTCTTCCGCAGCGAAGGGCAAACTTCAGCAAAATATCATAGCGATACGCTCTGGAAGGGCTGTTCAAAAAATATCCGTTTTCCTCGTAATATTCCGCCAGTTTTTCAAACATGGAAAAAGGACTGGAAAAACTTTTTTCCAATACCGGCAGGGTATGCGTAAACTGATTGCTGTTATAATACAGTTCCACCATTTCTTCGATCTGCTTCAGCCGGCAGATTTCCTCGTAAGACAACCAGTCGGTACACAGTACTTCATAAGGCGGCAAAGAAGTGTATTTTATCCCGTATTTTTCCGCACGCTCATGCATAGGCGAACCTTTCAGCACTTTCAAAAATCCAAGCTGCAACTGTTCCGGCCTCATGGCATACACCACATCAAAAGAGCGTCCGAAGCTGGCATAATCTTCATAAGGAAGCCCGGCAATCAAATCCAAATGTACATGTACATTCCCTCCACCGCGTATTCGCCCCACAATTCTTTCTAATTTTTCCATATCTGCCTCCCGGTCGATTTCCCGCAGGGTAAGCAAATTGGCCGATTGTATGCCGATCTCCAGCTGGACCAGTCCTGGCCGCATTTGTGACAGTATCGTCAGTTCTTCCTCATTCATTCGATCTGCCGCTATTTCGAAATGAAAATTAGTGATTCCATTGTCATGAGCATCGATATACTTCCATATTTCCATGGCATGCGCCGGAAAGCAGTTGAAAGTTCTGTCCACGAACTTTACCTGCGCTACCTTTGCATCCAATAAAAACTGCAGCTCTTTCTTTACTGTTTCGATATTTCTAAACCGCACTTTCCGCTCCACGCTGGACAGGCAATAACTGCATCGATATGGGCAGCCTCTGCTGGATTCATAATAAATGATTCTGTTTCGGAATTTCTCCGGCTGATGGTATAAAAACGGAAGGCTGTTCATGTCCATCGGTTCTCTCTGTCCGGTTCGAACGATCTTTTCCCCCTGTCGGCAGACAAGCCCCTCTGTCTTCCCCGGATTTCCTCCGATGGTTCCGCCATCTGCCAATGTCCTGCGGCAGAGGCAGAAAAGCTCGCGGAACGTTTCTTCCCCCTCCCCGGTCATAATTCCTGTGATCCATCCGCATTCTTTGAGAATCTCTTCCGCATCAAAAGATACCTCAGGGCCCCCCAGCCAGATCGGAAGCCCCGGCATGATCTTAGAAAGCTCCTCTGACAACTCACGTACGATCCTCCAGTTCCATATGTAACAGGAAAATGCTACTGCATCCGGCCTCCGTTTGTATAGATCGGATAATATATAGGACTGGCTGTTGTTGATCGTGTACTCCGCAATTTCTATTTCCTTTTCATATTCCTCTCCCGCATATGCCTTCAGGCTATATACCGCCGGGTTGGAATGAATATATTTCGCATTTACCGCCGCCAATAAAAACTTCATACATCCACCCTCCGAACCATCTCTTCCTTTCCTTGAAAGTATAACATATATTGCTGTTTAGTCCCACCATTTTTCCTTGTCGGTTTCCACCGTTTATGCCATATTGAAATTGTAAGTATCAGCAACTATATCATTTATTTTATGGAGCCAGAAAGGGGAAACCTTCCAATGAAAACAAGAATTAAAGAACTAAGACAGGAGAAAAAATACACACAGGAGCTGCTTGCCTTGAAAGCGGAAACAAACCAGACGCTCTTAAGCCGGATCGAATGCGGACTCGCCGTCCCGGATGCCGATCTGATCGTCAGGCTTTCCACCGCCTTTCACGTATCCGCCGATTATATCCTTTGCTTATCCGACCAGCGCAATCCTGGCGGCCAGCACAGTTCTACCGCTGCCACCGAAAAAAATACGGAAAATGCCGCATGGCAAAAAGTCCATCTTTCCCTCTTCCAAAGACTGAATCCCACCCAGAGGGCGCATTTGAATAATTTTCTGGAAAGCATGACCGGAGGCATCTGAAAAACATGAAAATTGCCGCACTAAACAATAAGTGCGGCAATTCTTCTGTCTATGCCTTTGCTTCTTTCCCATTTCTCAAACTTACAATCCAAACCATTTCATACATGATACATAGATGCTTTATCCCTTGCTGCGCTTTACAATCTGCAATTCATACCCTAATGCGCCTAATAAATTGCAAAAGCTTTTTAATGACGGACTGTTTTCCTTTTTCTCAATTCTGGAAATAACCTGCTGCTTACTGCCTGTCAATTCTGCCAGTTCCTCTTGCGTCACTTTCTCCATCTTGCGCAGCGAAACCATTTCCCCTATTAAGCGATACTCTTCCCGGCTGTCATCCCACGCCCTCTTAAAATCAGGTTCATTTTTACGCTTTACTCCAACCACCTTATCCATATCAGCACTTATAAATGGCATACCCAAACCTCCTTTAAAGAAAAGACTTACCAACCAGCTTTCCCAATTCTTTTGCTCTGGCTTCGACAATTTTCTTATCTTTTTTCTCCGTCTTATTTTTCTGCTTTTTGCAAGCGTGGAGCAAATACATATTATAATTATCAATCGTTATATAAAATATGCGATTATGTTTATAAAAGTATACTTCGTAGATTTTCTTTTCCCATCGTTTGAAACGAACTTGTTCTAATTTTCCCTCTTCCAGACATTTCAAAACTGAATATCCGTCTATTTGTTCATCCATTGGGAGCGAATTGACATAATCTAATATCAAGTTCTTTCCTGCTTTCGACTGGTAGAAATGCAATTTCATCTTCTATCTCATTTCTGCGCGGCTTTTTGCGATATCAAGTTTGTGGCTACCGCGCAAACACAAACTTATTCTCCATCTATAAATAGTTTACAACTTATTTATTGTATTTTCAATGGATTTTTACAAATATTAAAAAAACATCTGAAAAACATGAAAATTGCCGCACTAAACAATAAGTGCGGCAATTCTTCTGTCCATGCCTTTGCTTTTATTCAATCACATTTAAAAATCTCTTGAAGGCTGCCCGGCCCTCTTCCGTGCTTTTATAAACCCCGGCGTCTTCCAATACCTGCATAAATACATATCCTATTTCTTTATGGAGCATCCGCATGATTTCATCTTTATCCGCTCTGCTTTCCGGTTCATACTTGGGCAAAAATTCGTCCACCCAGTCCGCATGTTTCTCCAGCATTTCGTCCTTACGGATATCCTCTCCGGCCAGAATAGCGTCCGCCAGTTTATCCATTTCCCCTTTCAGCCTCGCCGGCAGTACCGCCAGTCCCATAACTTCTATTAAACCGATATTTTCCTTTTTAATATGATGAAGCTTTGCATGAGGGTGATATACGCCCAAGGGGTGTTCTTCTGTCGTAATGTTGTTGCGCAGCACCAAATCCAGCTCGTACTTATCCTTGCGCTTACGTGCAATAGGTGTAATCGTATTATGTGGTTCGCCATCCGTATATGCATAAATAAATGCATCTTCATCCGTATATCCGCGCCATTTTTCCAATATCTTATCCGCCAGGGCGATCAGTCTGCCGCTGTCTTCCGACGCAATGCGGATGACTGACATGGGCCATTTCACAATTCCTGCTTCTACATCCTCAAATCCCTTTACCGTAAAGGCCTTTTCCACTTCCGCTTTCGCCATGGCAAATTCATAATGCCCGCCCTGGAAATGGTCATGGCTTAGGATCGAGCCTCCCACGATCGGCAAATCCGCATTGGATCCCACAAAATAATGCGGGAACTGCTTCACAAAGTCAAATAATTTGCAGAAAGTATCATGCTCAATCTTCATCGGAATATGCTCCGAATTAAATACGATGCAATGTTCGTTATAATACACATAGGGCGAATACTGGAATCCCCATTTCGACCCGTTGATCTCTACCGGAATCACTCTGTGGTTCTGCCTCGCCGGATGATTGACACGTCCGGCATATCCTTCATTTTCCACGCATAACAGGCATTTGGGATAGCCTCCCTGCTTTGCATTCTTTGCCGCCGCGATCGCCTTCGGATCCTTTTCCGGCTTTGACAGGTTGATCGTAATATCCAACTCCCCGTATTGGGTATCCGCCGTCCATTTCTGGTCTTTACTGATTCGGTATCTTCGGATATAATCCGTGTCCTGGCTGAATTTATAATAAAAATCCGTCGCCTTTTCCGGGCTTTCCCCGTAAAAATCCCAAAACCTGCGAATGATTTCGCTCGGCCTGGATACCAGCATACTCATAATCTTTGTATCAAACAAATCCCGGTAAACAATGCCGTCCTCTTTCATAATCCCTTTTTCCACGGCATAATCCATCATGCGGCCAAGCGTTTCCTCTAATTCCTCTGTTTCCATGGAAACCTCTTCGTCCTCATTCTCCAATTCGTCCAATTCAAAAAGCTCCAACAGCCTGTTTATCGTATAAATTTTATCTTCTTTTTCGATCAGACCCGTTTGCAGCCCATACGCTGTCAGCTTTTTTATATCCTGTCCTATCCGCTGCACCATTTCCCCAGCCTCTCCTTTCTTTCCATCTATCTTCGGCTGCTGCCTTTACAGAGCCACCGGGCCGCTTCCGATCTCTACAACATAAAAATCAGCAGCGTATCCGATCTTCTCCTTATATGCTTCGCCGACTTTCTCGATAAAGGAATCAATAGCATCCGTTCTTACAATACTTACCGTACAGCCTCCAAAACCTGCTCCCGTCATTCTGGAACCGATCACGCCATCCACTTTCCACGCTTCCTCTACCAGCGTATCCAATTCCACGCCTGTCACTTCATAATCATATTGGAGCGATGTATGGGAAGCATTCATCAGCTTTCCGAACAACTCCACATCGTTATTCTTCAGCGCTTCCACCGCCTTAATCGTCCTCTGATTTTCATATACCGCATGTTTTGCTCTTCTTACGCGCGTTTCATCTTTAATAGCAGATTTATATGTTTCAAACTGCTCCTCTGTCAAATCTCCCAGACCGTTGATCCCAACGACCGCCTGCAGTTCGGCAAGAGCTGTTTCACATTCGCTCCTTCTCTCATTGTATTTGGAATCGCCAAGTCCGCGTTTCTTATTGCTGCATGCAATTACGATTTTCGTATTCTCCAGCTTGATCGGCGCATATTCGAAAGACAGATCCGCCGTATCCAGGAAAATAGCATGGCCTTCTTTTCCCATAGCGATAGCAAACTGATCCATAATGCCGCAGTTTACACCGTTAAAATTATTTTCGGAATACTGTCCGATTAACGCCAGATCCTGATTGCTGACATCAAAGCCAAAGAAATCTCTCAAAATAAATCCCGTCAGTACTTCCACCGACGCGGAAGAAGAAAGCCCGGAGCCATTGGGAATATTTCCGTTTAACAGCAAGTCCATGCCGCAGGGGATTTCATAGCCTCTCTTTTCAAACGCCCACATTACTCCCTTCGGATAATTAGTCCATCCCGCTTCTTTTGCAGGTTTCAGATCATCCAGACTGGACTCGATCACTCCCAGATGATCAAAGTTCATGGAATAAAAACGCAGTTTCTTATCTTCTCTTTTTCTCGCCACCCCATAAGTACCGATTGTCAGCGCGCAGGGAAATACATGTCCGCCGTTGTAATCGGTATGTTCACCGATCATATTCACACGGCCCGGCGCAAAATACGCCTTTGCTCCTTCCCCTCCAAACACTTCCGCAAATTTTTCCAAAACCGTTTTTTTCATTTCTGCTACTGTCTTTTCTGCCATAACCCATCCCTTTCCGTCCGTTTTCCACCGGACACCCATATTTTTTGTTAATTTAAATTATAATAGCCCCTATCTGAATTTCTATGACCCATTGTTACCATTAACTGTCAAAATGTTGACTTCTGGCTGGCAACCCGCCCATACCGCCGAATATCTCTTTACTGAATCCGGCTGATAAATTCCTCCACCTGCTCCAAATGTTTTTTATTTTTCCTTGTTTCCCCCATTTTCATCTCTTTACGGTATGCGGAAGGCGATACTCCCTTCATCTGCCGAAATGCCTTTGTAAAAACAAGGGGATCCTGATAGCCGCAGGAAATGGCGATGCTTTCCACCGACAGGGAAGTATGCTGCAACAACTCCGCCGCCTTGGTGATGCGAAAAGTCATAAGGAACTGCTGGGGGGACATTCCCAGGGAATTCTGGAACAAAGTATACAAATAGCTGCGATTAATACAAACATAATCAGCGACATCCGTCACTTTAATCGGATTGCAATAATTGCCCTGGATAAACTCAACCGCCTTATTAACATAGGTATTCGCCCAATCTCCCTGGTTTTTTTCCTTTGCCGGCCCTCCCTCCGCAATAATGGAGAGAAAAAGGGAAAGCTGCCCTGTCCTGCGCAGCTCATTGGCAATTCCGTATGTATTATGTTCCATCATATCCTTTACTGCCCGATACAATTCCTCGGACCGCAGAGACGCAAATACCGGGCGCTCTGCCGAAAGCCCAATCGCTTTCATATATTCCTGCGCCTTCGTTCCGCTGAATCCCACCCATACATACGTCCACGGCTCCTCTTCATCCGCCTGGTAAAAAGCGAGTTCCTCCGGCACAATTAAAAAACCGTCCCCTGCCTCCAGCGGATATGTCCTGCCTCCGATCATAAACCTTCCTTTTCCGCTCAAAATATAATGGATCAAATAATGAGGCTTCCAGGCCGGTCCAAAACTATGTAAAGGTTCCGTTTTCGCGCAGCCGCAGCAATTTACATACAAGCTTCCCGACTTTTCTCCGGCAAACTCCAGCTCATAAGCTTTTTCCATTCTCCCATACCTTTCCTACCGCTGTATGGGATAAATTATACCACAAAACCCTCTTTGCGAAAATTATTTTCTCAAAATTAATTTCCCGGAAGTAAATATCCTCGGTATATAAATCAAAGCGCTGCATAAAACAGAAATTACCACGGTAGCCAGCGCGCTGATCAAAAACCTCCATACAGTATCCGATTCCAAATGATTCACACACCACATAAAAATATAAGTATGCGTCAGATAAATATACAAGGAATGTCTGCCGAGAAAAGCAAACCCTTTTTCTTTTATCCTGCATTTGGAAGCCAAAACCAACACAAGCAAGGCCCATATTACCGTTGCTCCGATTTGGAAATGCATTTGGTATTCTTCCAAACCGCTGCCAATGCCGATACTTCCCTCCAATCCCCATTTTGTTACAAAAAACATCCCTACGGCCAAAATCAAAGAGAACGGGATCCATATCTGATCCACTGCTTTTTTGATCCACTCTTCATATTCCCCTGCCGCTACTCCCAAGGCAAAAGCAATATTCGATACATACCAAAAATCCTGCATTCCCCTTTGATAAAGTATATTGGAAAAAATATAAGTAAAAATGGAAAACACAACGACTCTCGGCGTTTTCCCTCCCACTACCGTATAAATGACGATAAACCCAAAATAAAAAATGAATAAAACAAACATGTACCAATAATCATATCCACTGGCAAAATGCAGAAAATCCTGTAAGGAATCAAAGCCTCCTTCCAACAGCTCTATGGCTCCCACCACGATAAGATATGGAATATACACGTTTTTTACTCTTTTCCATATAAACGCCCCGTGCATTCTTTCCCTGCCCAGAGACTTTACCATGGCGTACCCCGAACAAAGGAAAAAAATATCAACGCCATACACTCCCAGTTTTGTCAGCGCCAGCCGGAAGACTTCCGCATTTCCTTCCGACAGAACAAACCATGACCACCACTCCGCATAATGGGATACAACCACCATAACTACCGCAATTCCTCTGAACCAATTCGTTTCCTGCTTTTCCATGAGCTGACTATTTTTCATATGTTTTCAACCTCCCCGCCGGGCTTTTTATCCATTTGCAACCATCTGCATCATAACAATCCCCGAAAACAGGGTCAATGTAGACGGCTTTAAGATTTTCTTAATTTTTCTTTAACAACCGATTTCTTCATTTTTTATCTGGTAAATTTCCATAGTTTATGTTACTCTGGATAAAGTTACATATGTCACAGACGATAGATAGAAGGGTACAAAAGATTCATGAATAAATGGAAAAAAGCAGCCGCACTCACCTTATGCCTTTGTTTCCTGTCCTGCACCGCGGTACAGGCAGCCGAATCAGCCTCCGGCAATATCGATTATTCGGCGGTCTTTGATGCGGAATACTACTATAATACTTACCAGGATGTGCAGCAAACCATCGGTTTCAATGAAGAGGATCTGCTGGAGCATTTCATCCGTTCTGGTATGGCAGAAGGGCGCATGGGCAAAGCTGATTTTGACGTCCGCTCTTATATGAAAAATAATCTCGACCTGCTGGCCGTTTACGGCATCAAGGATCTGAGCGCTTATTATTATCATTATATACAGTCGGGAAAAGCCGAAGGGCGGACAGCGGGATATCCCTCCAGCAATGCGGATGAGATCGCTTCTTTTTCCACCCAGTACAACACCGAAGAAGACAGGGCAACCAACGTGGAGCTGGCGGCGCAGCGAATCGACGGCATCGTTATCCAGCCCGGAACTTCCTTTTCTTTCAGTAATTCGATCATGTCCAGAACAACGGAAAACGGATATGTGGTAGCTCCTTCCTTTGCATCGGGCAGAGTCGTTTCCAGCGTGGGCGGAGGCATCTGCCAGGTATCCTCCACCTTATACGTGGCTATGACGCTCTCCTCCATTCCTGCTACGGAAAGGTATGCCCATTCTCTGGCAGTAGACTACGTTCCAAAAGGATTGGACTCAGCTATTGTCGAAGGTGTAAAGGATCTGCGTTTTAAAAATCTTTATGATTATCCTATCCGCATCGACTCTTCTGCGGAAAACGGAACGCTGACCGTTGCTATCAGCAAAGCGGAGTCATAGAATAAAATTTTTGTATTCGGCAAAAAATAATAGTTGACAAATTTGTAAGGTATATGTAAAATAATAGATGTTGGTGCTACAAATACCAATCAAAAATGCGCGAGTGGCTCAGTTGGTGGAGCGCGACCTTGCCAAGGTCGAGGCCGCGGGTTCGAGTCCCGTCTCGCGCTCTTGTTAAAAGTGCGGAAACGTTGATAAATACAGCGTTTCCGTTTTTCTTTGTGTCTGCAAATTTGAAGACAGTTGAAGACAGTCTATAAAGCCTGTGATATGAGGTTGTATGTCTCTGAATCTGTTAGCGGATTATACACATATCCTAATGTAGTTGACAGACTGCTATGCCCTAGCATCTCCCTGATACAATCCAGAGGTACACCGTTCGCGTTCAGATTGCTTGCATAGGTCTTTCGCATTTTGTGTGTGCTTTTGGTTGTTGTTCCTTGCCGCTGTGCATATTTTTCAAGTACATACGCAATTTGTCTTGTGGTAATCCGTTCGCCGTTCCTCATAAAGATATAACTTCCCTGTTTTGGTATTTTCTCCAAAATGGATATCGCTTTAGGGACAAGTATCACATAACGGTCACGGTTAGTTTTTGTATGTTCCACCACATCATAAAGATTTGTTGTGATATTGTCAATATTGGTTGACACTTTTTTTACAAGGATATCAATGCCTAAGCGGCAGTATCCAGAGATTCATAGTATCTCTGTCGTTTGACCATAGGAGGGAGCCCCTTATTGGCGGAGCATATCCTCCTGTTGTTCCAATATCCGATGAAATATCTAGAGAGGAGGGTCTTTACTTCCTCCACTGTCATTTTCTTTGTATGATGCCTCCCATAGAGGAGTTCCTCTTTCATCCGCGCCCACATGCTCTCGCATCGTGCGTTGTCATGGCAGCGTCCCCCAGCGCTGTTCATACTTTGAAGAATGCCGTGTTTTGCAACCGCCCTGCGATAGGTTTCGCTGGTGTACTGTGTTCCGCGGTCAGAGTGGATAACGGCTCCTCTAAGCGCTGGATATGCGTGGACGGTGTTGTCAAGCGTCCGCTCACATAATGCCGCTTTCATGCTGGTATCCATGGCCAGTCCCAGGACTGCAGCATCAAAACAGTCAAATATGGCGGCTACATACAGCTTTCTGTCTTTTGCGCTGATTTCAGTTATATCTGTCACGCATTTTTTTAACGGCTCTTTGGATGAAAAATCCCGTTTCAGCAAATCGTCGGATTTTCTCGCCTCACGGTCCGCTTTAGTAATTCCGTTGGGTTTGCGTTTCGGACGGTGGATGAGTCCGATTTTCTCCATGACGCGGTAAACCGTTCTCACGCCGGGAATACGGATGCCTTCCGGCTTTTTTAAGAGAAGCGCCTGATCCATGCGGATCCGTCCATAAGTATCGTTACATTCATCTTCTGATGCGATTGCCCGCATGGCATCGGCTAAATCCTGATATTTCCACGAACGGTCTTTGTCTGCCAGATATTTATAAAATCCCTGCCGCGTCACTTTCAGCATCCGGCAGTAGAAAGAAATTTTTCCCTTTCTCGCGCCGTCCTCGGTTTTTATGGCAAGAAACATCATTCTCTGCCTTTTGCAGACTTCCGACGGCTGGCGGCGAAAAAAGCGCTTGCTTCCTCAAGAAATTCATTTTCTTCTTTCAGGCGGCGTATCTCTTTTTCCTGCTCTTTGACCTGTCTGCGCAGGATTGACAATTCCTCTGCGAGACTCATTGCCGTCTGTGGCGTGTGCGAGCCGGAGCCAACATCCAGCTGTCCCTCCCTTGCCGCTTTCGTCCATGCATACATGGTGTTTTCAGGGATGCCCAGTTCAGAAGCCGCTTTTGCGCCGCCAAGTTCCTTTGCCAGCTTTACGGCCTGAATCTTGAATTCCATGTCGTATTTCCGTTGTTTTTTTACCATTTTAGTTGCCTCCTTATTTCTCTTTGATTATACATCAAATCCTTGTGTATTAGGTGTCAACTAAAATGATACAACATCAAAGGCTTTATTTTCACCAGCAAGAACGGACGCCCTTTACAGCCCAGCGCAGTCAACAATGTGCTTTATAATATCGTGGATGCCTATAATAAGCAGGAGGCGGCGAAAGCGAAAAAGGAACACCGCAAGCCGGAAATGATGCCGAGGATATCAGCCCATATTTTAAGACACACCGGCTGCACCAGAATGGCAGAGCGAGGGATGGATGTAAAGGTTTTGCAGTACATCATGGGACATGCCAATATTGCGGTCACTATGGAAGTATATAATCATATCACGGAATATGCGAGAATAGAAAAGGAAATATTAAAGATGGAAGGCCTGATGGTTATATAGACTACAAGATGCTATCTGATGGAATCGGATGCAGAACCGTACCCCAAATTTTTTCACAAATGGGGTATGAGTGGGGTATAGCCCTTATTATTGAACATTTTACAGAAATTTTACAAGCTGCAAACCCGCATAAACACTGGGTTTGCAAAAAATAACCAAAATAATTAGCACTCACCTATTGACTCTGCTAGTAATCGGTGTTATAGTTCATATAGAACAAAAGAAAGATAATAATAAGTAAAAGGAAGCCGGATATACTACAAACAAGACGGCAGAGAGGAGTGCTTATGAATATATCAAAATTTACCCAAAAATCCATGCAGGCGGTGGAACAGTGCGAGAAGCTTGCCTATGAGTATGGCAATCAGGAAATAGAGCAGGAGCATCTCCTGTACAGTCTTTTAACCATTGAAGACAGCCTGATTTTGAAATTGATTGAAAAAATGGAGATTCAAAAGGAACATTTTCTGAATCGCGTGGAAGTGGCGCTGAAGAAAAGAGTGAAAGTGCAAGGTGGAAGGGTCTATGTAGGAAAAGACTTAAACCAAGTATTGATCGCGGCGGAAGACGAAGCAAAGCAGCTGGGAGACGAATATGTTTCTGTGGAACATCTGTTCCTTTCCATGTTAAAGCATCCTAATAAAGAAATAAAAGAAATATTCCGTGAATACGGGATCACAAGAGAGCGTTTCCTTCAGGCGCTTTCCACAGTCAGAGGAAACCAGAGAGTGACTTCCGATAATCCGGAGGCTACGTATGACACCTTGGAGAAATATGGGCAGGAACTGGTGGAGAAAGCAAGAAATCAAAAGCTGGATCCTGTGATTGGCAGAGACAGCGAGATACGTAATATTATTCGTATTCTTTCCAGGAAGACGAAAAACAATCCTGTTCTCATTGGAGAACCGGGTGTCGGAAAAACGGCGGTAGTAGAAGGGCTGGCCCAGCGTATTGTACGGGGGGACGTGCCGCAGGGATTGAAAGATAAAAAGATATTCGCTCTGGATATGGGAGCGCTGGTAGCGGGAGCGAAGTACAGAGGTGAGTTTGAAGAGCGTTTGAAGGCCGTGTTGGAAGATGTAAAAAACAGCGACGGGCAGATCATTCTATTTATTGATGAGCTTCATACGATCGTTGGAGCCGGCAAGACGGACGGTGCATTGGATGCGGGCAATATGCTTAAGCCCATGCTTGCAAGGGGAGAGCTGCATTGCATCGGCGCTACCACCTTGGATGAATACAGGCAGTATATTGAAAAAGACGCTGCATTGGAACGCCGGTTCCAGCCGGTGATGGTGGAAGAACCTACGGTGGAAGATACTATTTCCATTTTAAGGGGATTAAAAGAACGGTACGAAGTATACCACGGCGTAAAAATCATGGATAACGCTTTAGTGAGCGCGGCCGCTCTGTCCCATCGCTATATTTCGGATCGTTTTCTGCCCGATAAGGCGATCGATCTCGTGGATGAGGCCTGTGCGCTTATAAAGACGGAGCTGGATTCAATGCCTACGGAATTGGATGAACTGCAGCGCAAGATCATGCAGATGGAAATTGAAGAAGCGGCATTAAAAAAGGAAGATGACAGACTCAGCCAGGAAAGGCTGGCTTCTCTTCAAAAAGAGTTAGCGGAATGGAAAGAAGAATTCAATAACAGAAAAGCCCAATGGGATAATGAAAAAGCGTCGGTCGAAAAACTCTCTAAACTGCGGGAACAGATTGAAAACATAAACGGCGAGATACAGATTGCCCAAAGAGAAGGAAATCTGGAAAAGGCGGCAGAATTGAGTTATGGAAGACTGCCCGCTTTGAAAAAACAGTTGGAAATAGAAGAAAACAGGGTAAAAAATGAAGATTTATCCTTAGTTCACGAGAGTGTCAGCGATGAAGAGATCGCAAAAATCATTTCCCGGTGGACAGGTATTCCGGTGGCAAAACTGACGGAAAGCGAACGGAATAAAACGCTGCATCTGGATGAAGAATTGCATAAACGGGTCATTGGGCAGGAAGAAGGCGTTACAAAAGTGACGGAGGCGATCATCCGTTCCAAAGCCGGAATAAAAGATCCGGCAAAACCGATCGGGTCTTTCCTTTTCCTGGGTCCTACAGGCGTTGGAAAAACAGAGCTTGCTAAGGCGCTGGCGGCTTCTTTGTTTGACGATGAGAATAATATGGTACGCATCGACATGAGCGAATATATGGAAAAATATTCCGTATCCCGGCTGATCGGAGCGCCTCCCGGATATGTAGGTTATGAAGAGGGAGGACAGCTGACGGAAGCCGTCAGAAGAAAACCGTATTCGGTCGTATTATTCGACGAAATAGAAAAAGCCCATCCCGATGTGTTCAACGTGCTTTTACAAGTGCTGGACGATGGACGGATTACGGATTCCCAAGGCCGAACGGTGGATTTTAAAAATACGATTCTGATCATGACTTCGAATATCGGGGCCGGATATCTGCTGGAAGGAATCAGCGATGACGGAAGTATCGCCAGTGAAGCGGAAGGACTGGTGATGAATGAACTACGCGCCCATTTCCGTCCGGAATTTTTAAACAGGCTGGATGAAACGATACTTTTTAAACCTTTGACAAAAGAAGATATCGGGGGCATTGTCCATTTGATCGTGGAAGATTTGAACAGGCGGCTTGCGGACAGGGAGCTTCGCATTGAGATTTTACCGGAAGCGGAAAAATTCATTGTGGAAAACGCCTATGATCCGGTATACGGGGCAAGGCCGTTGAAGCGTTATATACAGAAATATGTGGAAACCCTTTCGGCGAAGCTGATACTTGCCGATAAAGTAAGAGCAAAGGATGTGATAGAGATATCCGTACAAAACGGGATGTTGGCGGGAACAGCCAGGAGGGATTAGGCGAAAGGGGTGGAATATATGCTTCCAAAAGATCCGGTGATGCTTTTAAGCTATACGAATCTGAAGCTGAGAGATTATTACGGCAGCCTGGAAAAGATGTGCGAGGACATGGAGGTCAGCAGGGAAATGATCGAAGAAAAGCTGGCTTTGATAAATTATCATTATGACGAGGAGAAAAACCAATTTGTCTGAACAGATCAAAGTAACAGTGACATCAAAAGCGGAAGAAAAAAGGACAGAATTGTTTCATGACAGGAACAAGACATTGCTGCATACACTACGGGAGGGCGGAATTTCTTTGCCTTCCCTTTGTGGTGGTCTGGGAAAGTGCGGAAGATGCCTGGTAAGGTTTTGCGGATATGCGCCGTTTCCCACGCAGACGGACAGGGCAGTGCTTCATCCGCAACAATTAAGGGACGGATACCGGCTCGCCTGTACTGCAAAACCTTTGAAAGACTGTAAGGTGACAACCGCATTTATCGAAGAAAGGCAGTTGGATATATTGACGGCCTCCAGTTCACCGGATATGCCGGAGGAAAGCGAAGGCGGAGCGGATCAGGGAAATCATGACAGGAAGAAGGATAGAAAGACAGTGGCCGTGGCGGACATAGGAACCACAACGATAGCCATGCAGCTGCTCGAAGCGGGATCAGGGTATATTTTGGATACGTATACCTGTCTGAATCCCCAAAAAATTTACGGGACGGATGTGATTTCCAGGATAAGGGCGGGAATGGAAGGCAATGGGGAAATTCTTCGGAAGCTGGTAAGAGATGTCCTGGCGGATGGAATAAGGAAAATGACAGAAAATGTGGAGAATGGAGGAACTTGTAGGCTGGAACACATATTTTTGTCGGCCAATACGGTGATGGGGCATTTGTTCATGGGATATCCGGTGGGACCATTGGGAAAAAGCCCATTTATGCCGATGAATATAAAAAGAGACGGAATAAACTGGCTGGGAGTGCCAACCATACTGGTACCCGGGATCTCGGCATTTGTGGGTGGAGATATTGTTTCCGGGTTATACGCTTGCGGCCTTTGCCAGCAGGAAAAAAGAGGGAAATGGCTGTTTTTGGATCTGGGAACGAATGCGGAGATGGTCATGGGCAACGGAAACCAAGCAGCGGCTACGGCAGCCGCGGCAGGACCCGCTTTTGAAGGAAGAGGAACAGGAGGAATGAGTGGAACGGAACGGATATCTGCCGTGGCATCTCTTTTGGAAGGGGGAATCATTGACGAGACGGGTTTGATGATGGAACCGTATTTTGAAACCGGAATCGAAATGAAGATGATGCCAGGAGAGACATCGGGCATTAGAGCGCGGATTTTTCAGGAGGATGTCCGGGATATTCAAATGGCGAAAGCTGCCGTACGGGCCGGAATCCATTTTTTAATGAAACATCTGAATATTGAGAGATATGAAGAGATAGAAAAGGTATACATAGCCGGAGGATTTGGCTTTTATCTCGATAAAAAAGCGGCGGCAGGAATCGGCCTGATACCGTTGGAATGGATGGAAAAGGCGGAGACAGTGGGGAATACTTCTCTTGCCGGCATACGCTTATTAGAAAGGGAAAGGGCAAAGCAGAACGGCGGAAAAGAAAATATTTTGGATTTGGATATTTTGGACGGGCTGGAGAGTTTTGCCGGAAAGGTAGAGGCATTCCAGCTGGCGGAAGAACCGGAATTCGATAAAATATATGTAGATTATATGAATTTTGATATTCAGCAAGACGATATATGATATAATAGTATATGAAATGGCAGGAATCAATATGGGAAAGAATGAAAGCGGAGAAGAAAAGGAATTTCTGATGTGGGATGCAATTTTCAGTATTGAAGAGGGAAGAAGAAAGCTTGGCGAAGAGATGCCGGTAGCTCTTTACCGGATGTTTGAGTATTCGATCAGGGATACTTTGATTGAGATGGTTGGGAAAGAGCGCATGATTCAAATATTCCGAACTGCCGGAGAGAAAGCCGGCAGGGAATTTTATCAAAGAAATTTGGACGGCAGTTTGATGCTGAATGACTTTTTGGGGCAGCTTCAGCAGAAATTGCTGGATTATAAAGTCGGTATGCTGCGGGTGGAAAAATTCGATGTACAGACAGGGCATGCGATATTGACGGTGGGAGAAGATCTGGATTGTTCCGGTTTTCCTGACTCAGGAGAAACGGTATGTAATTATGACGAAGGATTTATTGCCGGCATATTAAAAGCATACACCCAAAAGGAGTATGTAGTGACGGAAATAGATTGTTGGGCGAACGGAAGCGATGTGTGCCGCTTTGATGCAAGAGTGTTGAAAGAGGGTTGACCAGGGAGGAGGAGCGATGGAAAAATGGCTGAAACGTATCTCGGGGAAAGAGTTGAAACTTTTCAGTATCTTTTCCATGATTCTACTTTTCGGAATTGGAGCGTTTATCGGAAATTTTACCAGGCTGGCGGAAGGAATCTGGCTGATCATCGTATCCAGAGATGCACTGATTACAGATTATTTTGAGCTGGCCGGTTATGGAGCGGCATTTTTAAATGCCGCCCTTGTCATGGGAATCAGTATTTTCTTTATTATTACCGAGAAGATCCCTTTCACCGGTCTGACGGTGGCGGCATTGTTTATGAACGCAGGATACGGGCTGTGGGGAAAGAATCCGGTCAATATCTTGCCGGTCATTCTGGGTACGGCTTTGTATGCCAAATTGCACAAGACAAAACTGAACCGTTATATTTATACGGCGCTGTTTGGCACCTGCCTTGCGCCTTTGATTACGGAATTGGTATTTTTGTTTCCTTTCAGCCGGCCAGTCAATCTTGTGCTGGCGGTGGCGATCGGAATCGCTATAGGATTTATATTGCCTCCCTTGTCCATACATACGGCGTCTATGCACATGGGGTATAATCTGTTTAATGTAGGTTTTTCCGGCGGAATACTGGCTTTTATTATGGTGAGCCTTTTGCGCGCCTTTGGAATGGAAAGCGATTCGGTGATGATATGGAAAAGCGGACAGAGCGTTAAGATCGGAGCCGGCTTATTTTTTTATTTTTTCATTACGGTCTTATTAGGCTTTATGATGAGCGGAAAAAAGGCGGACAGCATAGGGAAGATTATGAAACATTCCGGCCGGACAGTTACCGACTTTGTCCTTATGGATGGAGTGGGGCCGACGCTTATGAATATGGGCCTGGTAGGTATTTTCTGTGAAATCTATATCATATTGACGGGCGGTGATTTTTCGGGGCCGGTGGTAGGGGCTATACTGGCGGTTTTCGGATTTTCAGCGTTTGGCGTGCATATCAAAAATTATCTTCCCGTATTGGCGGGCGTATACATATCCACACTGTTTACCATATTTTCGCCGGATACGCCAGGTATCCAGCTGGCGGCAATTTTTTCCGCAGGGCTGTCACCGATCGCCGGACAGTTCGGTCCGTTGGCGGGTATAGTTGCCGGGTTTCTCCATGCAGCGGTGGTGATGTGTACCGGCCAGATGTACGGCGGCCTGAATTTGTATAACAATGGCTTCAGCGCCGGATGGGTGGCGATGATTGTGGTACCCATAACGGAAAGCTTTATGAAATATTTAAGGGGAAGAAAATCAGAAAAGGAGAAGGAAAAATAAATGATTCACGAGAGGAAAAAAATAGCGAGAATAGTAGAGGAACTTACTTTATTTTTCTTTGCCCTGGGAGCGGACAAGATTCGGTCAGGAATCGAAGAGGATGGAAAAAATGTGGTCATTGATTTTCAGGCGAATTACCGGCCGGAAAATGAATATAAATTGGAACAGATGGAGAAGGATCTGAATTGCCCGAAAAACGACGGGATGAAAGATGTCTATTGGGAATTGGCAGGTTCGGGAGAACCGGAAGACACGGAACAATTATTGTTGGTCGGTATGATGATTGATAAGGCCGAAGTACGAAAAGAAGAAGGAAAAGTTTATCTGAAATTATATAAAAAGCAGCAGGAATAAGGAAGCAATGGCTTTGCATATATATGGGATAAGGTAAAAAAGAGAGTCCGCAGTATGAATTGGAAAAAAAGAATATTATCCTGTATTATTTTGCTGTTTTTGCTGGCTGCCGTTTGTGTGATCGGCTATCGGGAGAAGGGAGGATTTCCGGTTTTTGGCAAGACATTAGAGGAATCCGGGGAAAAGAAGATTGCATTGACTTTTGACGACGGCCCCCATCCTTATTATACGGAGCAGTTGTTGGACGGTTTGAAAAAACGTGGGGTAAAAGCCACGTTTTTTGTAACAGGCGCGCATGCAGAACTGCATCCGGAGGTGATTAAGAGGATGAGTGAGGAGGGCCACCTCATCGGCAATCATACTTATAGCCATATCCAGCTGAGATCGGGGAATAAGGAAGTTTTTAAGGAAGAACTGATTAAAACAAATGAGATCATAACAGGCATTACCGGCGAGGAGGTCATTTATGTGCGTCCTCCATACGGAAGCTGGGATAAATCTTTTGAAACGGAATTGAACATGTTTCCCATATTTTGGACGATAGATCCGCTGGACTGGTGTTCGACAAATGTGGAACGCATTGAACAGAAAATCATATCCAAAGCAGGGGAAAATGATATTATATTGATGCACGATTATTACCCGTCAACAGTGACGGCCGCGCTGAAGGTAGTGGACGAATTGCAGAAGGAAGGGTATGAATTCGTGACGGTGGATGAGATTCTATTTGATTGACGGATGCTGGATTAAGGAGGGGATGAGAAAACAATATTATCTTTACTGGCTTCTCTGGCAAAAGTGGGATTGACAAAAGGATGGCAGTGTGTTATATTTCTATCGTCAACACCATGTTATACATTGAGGAGGTTAAACCAGTGATACAGCAACTTTCTGATGCCGAACTTGAAATTATGAAAATTGTGTGGGGAAACCCGGAGGAGGTGTCCCTGTTCCCCTATATCATGGACGGGCTGGCGGCAAAGGGCAAGCCGTGTCAAAAGAATACCCTGATTGTACTGTTGTCACGGCTGATGAACAAGGGCTTTTTGAGTGCCAGGAAAATTGGCCGCCGTAACGAATATACCACGCTCATTTCTGAAACGGAATACCAGACAGCGCAGACGAAAAATTTTCTGGATAAGATTTATGAGGGAAGCGTAAAAGGACTGGTTTCCAATTTGATTTTAGGCGACCTGCTGGCAGACGAGGAATATGAGGAATTGAAAAAGCTGCTGGAGAAAGGGGAAGGACAATAATGAACGAAGTTTTGAAAACCTTCCTGTCCATGTCAGCTTCCGGCGGATTGCTTATTCTGGTTCTGCTATTGGGAGAACGACTTCTGAAAGACAAAATCAGTCGGCAATGGCAGTATTATATTTGGATTGTTGTTGTTTTGCGGCTGCTGCTCCCGTTCGGGTCGGAAGTAAGCCTGATGGGGAAGGCGTATCAGGCTGTCGATCAGGCAATATCCCAGGCGGCTCTTTTACCGCCGCAGCTTCAGTTCCCGCTAAACGCTCCAGGAGGCAATCTTACTTCGGCTGTTGGGGTGGAACAGCGCAATAAAACTGTGAGCAGTCCGTCAGATGATTCAGCGGCTGCCCGCCTATTTCAAGATATTGGGGTGATGCTGATAAATTATATTTGGCTGGTTTGGCCGTTGGTTGCGCTGGGTTTACTGATACGGAAAATAACAATCTACCAGGACTTTATACGCTATATCAAAGCTGGATTAATCCCGGTTTCCGATATTGAGCGGTTAGACCAGCTTTCTATTGTTGCGGAGCAGTCGGGCATTAAAAAGCCGATGGAATTATGTGTCAATCCATTGGTTTCTTCCCCATTGCTGATTGGATTTTTCCATCCATGTATTGTACTGCCCGGCGCGGATATTCCTGAAAAGGATCTGCGCTATATCATCCTGCATGAACTGGCGCACTATAAGCGGCGGGATATGTTCTATAAATGGCTGGTTCAAGTTACCGTCTGCCTGCATTGGTTTAATCCGCTAGTTCATCTTATGAGCCGGGAAATTGCAAAGGCTTGTGAGTTTTCCTGTGATGAGGCAGTTCTTGCTAAAATGAAGAGCGGCAGCGCGCAGGATTATGGAAAAACCTTGCTTGACGCTATGGCGGCAGTTGGAAGATACAAGGAAAATCTCGAAACAGTTACTTTAAGCGGAAATAAAAAACTATTGAAAGAGAGAATAAACGCAATCATGAATTTTAAGAGAAAGTCGATGGCGATACGCTTTTTGACCGGTGTGCTGACGCTGTGCGTGGTATTTGGGGCAGCATTTTGTTTGATAGGCTGAACCGGGGCGGGGAATTTGACGAACTGAAAGAAAAGCAGGAGAAAGAATGGGCCGAAGCTCAGGCGGCGGAATACCAGGCTGTGGGCGTTGCAATGGATGGAAAGGATTATTATTACCAAGGACAGCTTGTCAATATCTTTTTAGACATCCGCCCCAACCAATCCTTTTATACGCTGAATATGAACCCAAAAGGAACAGTCAATATCAAAATTGTCCGCGATACAAATAATAAAATCACAGATGTTTCTTATATGACCGAGGCGGAAGTGATTGAACTGCTGGGGGATGCGGATGAACCGGACAAATAAAATAAATTTACTTGTACTATCTGATATGATAAAATAAGAATAAATTAAAAAAGCGCGAAGGAATGAGAAAAAAATGAAAGAAGGACTGGAAAACGACAAAAAAACAAAAAAATATGCCTATAGCTATGAGGAGTACGAAGAGCAAGGCAAAGGAACGGACAGCATGGTGGAGGATATTTTGGCAGATCCTGATTTCCCCGGGCTGACCGGGCTGGTTATCGGCGATTGGGGAGATACTTGGGAAGATAGCTGTCAGGAGATCTTGGACGGGATCACGGAGAATAAGGAAAAGTTTTCCCATATTGAGGAACTTTTTATCGGCGATATGGATTATGAGGAATGCGAAGTATCTTGGATCATACAAGGAAATTACAGCAAGCTTTGGGCAGCTATGCCGCAGCTGAAAGCATTGACAATCAAAGGCAGTACGGATTTGGAATTAGGAGAAATCTGCCATGAAGGGCTGGAATCGCTGACGATTATCTGCGGCGGACTTCCGGTGTCGGTGATCCGCTCCATTCAGGAGGCGAAGCTTCCTCATTTGAAAAAGCTGTTGCTTTATATCGGAATTGAAGATTATGGATTTGACGGGGATGTGGATACGATAAAAGAACTGCTGGAAAAAGCGGATTTCCCCGATCTTACTTATTTGGGTATCGTGGACAGCGAGATACAGGATGATATTGCAAAGACAGTTTTAGAGAGTAAATTTATGGGGCGGATTCATACGCTGGATTTGTCCAACGGTACTTTGACCGATAAGGGGGGAGCGTTGTTATTGGAGAAACTTCCTTCTTATCCGAACATAAAGAAACTGGATGTCCATTATCATTATTTGACCGATGATATGGCAGGAAAATTAGAGGGGATGCCCATGGAAGTAGACGTATCCGAGAAGAATGAACCGGATGAATACAAGGGCGAAATCTATATGAATGCCATGCTGACGGAATGAGGCAGACAGCGCTTCTGGGGAATGCGGATACAAAGCGAACCGATTATTTTAGGCAGGCGGCAAAAAAGGCAGGTCTGCCTATTTGCTTTGCCGATTGGAATGATTGGGAAAGGCAGTGGGAAAGTTTGACAGAAACGGAATTGTTTCTAAAAATTGACCCGCCGCTTTGGAAAAGCTGTTCCTTGGAGGAACTGGACAGTCTGACAGACGATTATAAAAAGAAATTGGACAAATTGGCAAAGGCGGCCGATGCTTGTAAGATAGAATATTTTAACCACCCTTCGGCGATCGCAGAACTGTTGGATAAGAGGGCTTGCAAAAAGAAGTTGAAGCAGAACGGGCTTCCGGTGACGGAAAGCCTGGAAGCGGCGGAAGAGGAGGCGCCGAACCGCCTGTCAGTTGAAACGCTTTTGGAAATGATGGAAAGGCGTGGCATCCATCAAGTTTTTATTAAACCGGTAAACGGTTCCGGGGCAGCAGGGGTATCGGCTTTCCGCTGGCAGCCCCGTACCGGGCGGATGATGCTTTATACCTGTTCGCTGGAACAGGAGGGCATCGGCCTTGTGAATACAAAACGGCTCCGCTGTTTTTCGAAGCCGGGAGAGACAGTGTCTTTGCTGAACCGGCTTCTTAGTCTGGACTGTATTGTGGAACGGTGGTATGCGAAGGAGGAATATGAGGGATATTCTTATGATTTACGGGCAGTGGTGCAGGAAAATGAAGTGGATTTTCTTTTGGCCAGGCTTTCCAAAGGGCCGATTACCAATCTGCATCTGAATAACCATCCGATGGAGGCGGGAATGCTGGGGCTTCCGGCTCCGGTACTGGAGTCGGTGGGGGAGATATGCAGAAAAGCTATGGGATGCTTTACAGGGCTTAGAAGTGCAGGAATCGATATTCTGCTGGAAAAAGGAAGCTTAAAGCCGAGGATTATTGAGATGAACGCCCAGGGGGATTTGATTTATCAGGATATCTACCATCAAAATTTAATTTACGGCCATCAGGCAGAAATCATGAGGCAATGGCTTGCCGGGAGCGGTAAGTAAGCGGAGTGTCAGCAGAAAGAAAATTGCGGCAATAAAGGAGAAGAAATATGAAAGAGAATACGGAAAGAACGACAGAAAAGATAACGGAAAAAGAAGTTCCCTTCCGTTTGTTTCTTTCAGGCAAAGAGCGGAAGAAACCTTCGGTCGATATGAATCAAGTGGTGGGAAGCTGCGATATTTTGTTTATTTGCCTGGATACGCTGCGCTACGATGTGGCGGTGCAGGAGGAGAAGGCCGGAAGTACTCCGGTATTAAACAGGTATGGCTTATGGGAAAAGTGCCAGGCACCGGGCAATTTTACTTATCCTTCCCATCACGCCATGTTTGCGGGGTTTTTGCCTTGCCGATATGACGCTAAAAATTTGGCAGATCGGGAAATGTTGTTTTTCCCCAAAGCTATCGGCCTTGGAAAGAAGACGCCCGAAGGGGCCTACGGATTTTCCGGCAGTACGATTATGGAAGGGCTGGCGAAGGATGGCTATGACACATGGTGCGTAGGAGGTGTTTCCTTTTTTGATAAACGTTCGGATATTGGAAAGGTATTCCCTGGCTTTTTCCAAAAAAGCTACTGGAACCCGTCCTTTGGCTGCCCGATCAAAGACAGTACGAAAAATCAGGTGGATTTTATTCTGAAAAAGATGGAGGCTGCGGAAAAAGAAACACATATTTTCCTTTATTTAAACGTGGACGCCATCCATTACCCCAATTATTTCTATTTGGATGGGGCATCCCATGACGATATGGCGAGCCATGCGGCGGCTTTGCGATATGTGGACGGCGAACTGGGAAGATTGTTTGACGGATGGAAAGAACGGCGGGGGGATACTTTTGTGATATGCTGTTCGGATCATGGAACCTGTTACGGCGAGGACGGCTGCCAATTCCACGGCATTCATCATCCTGCAGTAGATACTATCCCTTATAAACATTTTTTCTTATAAATAACCGGTTGCGAAACCAGAAAGGATAATAGCTATGCAACTTTTAGCATCTGATTATGACGGAACATTAAAACAGTATTCCGATAAAGAAAAAGAGCCGACGGTAGAAAAGAGAGACAAAGAAGCGATTGACGAATTCAGGGAAAGAGGCAATCTGTTCGGAATCGTTACAGGACGTTCCAAGGGCATGATAGATCTGGAGCTTAAGAAGTATGGAATCGAGATAGATTTTTTGATTGCCCAGAATGGAAGCGTGATATGGAGCCGGGATTCGCAACTGCTCTATGTTCGTGAAATCAGCCATGAGACTGCCGCGCAGCTGGCGGATGTCATGAAAGAGAAAAAAGTTGTCTGCTTCGGAGCGGCCGGTTTGGAAGCGTCGGGTATTTTATATGACAATGGGCAGAATATCAGCGATTCGGAAAGAAAAAACATGCGGGTAGAATCGTTGACGGAGGAAGCTTTCCGGCAGATGACAGTGATCTCCTTTTTTATTAAAAATGAATCCGGCCAGGCGGCGGAATTGCTGGCAGAGGAACTTGCCCGGTTATTTGACGGACGCTTATCGTTCCACTGCAATAAGGATGTCATCGATGTGACGGCATATGGAGTCAGCAAGGAGACGGGGGTGCGGTGGATTGAGAAATATTACCGCCCGGATCAAATCGCTGTTATAGGCGATGCGCTCAACGACTTATCTATGATCAGAGCGTATCACGGGTATTATATTACAAGTGGCTGTGACGGCTTAAAGCAATATGCCAAAAGGGGTTTTGCCAACATGAAAGAATGCCTGATGCATATGATGGGGGAAACGGATGAAAGTGAGAGTCGATAATATCATCTATCAACTGGCAGGAAGCGATGATCCGCTGACGGCGGATGAACTGGGGAAAAAGCTGGCGGTCAGTTCGAGGACGATTAAGTCGGAAATGGCAGAGGTCAGAAGTGAACTGAAAAAAGTAGGAGCCGAACTTCAGGCGAAAAGGAACGAGGGTTATTCTCTTGTCATCGTAGACAAGCAGGTATTTGATGACTTTTATGCACAGCTTGTACTCCGCTCTTCCATAATGAACAATTATTATGCGCTGGATGGACAGGCCAGATTTTTGTATATTACAAGGAAACTGGTGTCTTCTTCCAAATATGTGCGGATAGAGGACTTGGCGGATGAGATGTTTATTTCCCGCAGCGCATTGCAAAAATCCCTGACGGAAGCAATGATATTTCTAAAGAGTTTTCATCTGGAATGGGAGAACCGGAAAGGGCTGGGCATCAGATGCTACGGAAAGGAATATCATGTACGGATTGCGATGACGGAACTGTTTGCTGTTCATTTCCATAAAGCGGTATTGAATGATGCGGGGATGGAATACAGCAAGTGGCTGGAATGCGATTTTGAAGAAAGGCAGAAAATACGGCATACTTTCTTAAAAGTTCTTAGAGAAAGCGGGCTTAGAACTTCCGATATCAATGCACAGAAACTTTCCATTTATCTTCTTATTGTAAGGAACCGCTGCAATGCGGGTTATCGTTTATGGCTGAACAACCGCTCTATGGAAGAAGTCCGTTTGACAAAGGAGTATGAAATTGCAAAACGCATCTTTTTTCATTTAAGTGAAATCTTTGAAGGATATGATCTTATGGAGGAAGAAACGGTATTTTTTGCGATTTATCTGCTGACGCTGGAGGATGTTTCTTACCGGCTGTGCCTGGAGCAGCAAGAACCGGAAAAACGTTTCCCGCTGCAATATAAAAAAGCTGCCGGATATGGGGGTGCGCTGCCAGAACATATAAAAGAAAGGCTTCATATCGATTTTTCCGTGAATGAAAAGGCAGAATATATGCTGATGGCAGGCATGATTCCTATTTTGGGGCAGTTCCGCTATGACTTGAACGGATTTAAAAATTTCTGGTATTATGATGAAAATTATGCGATGCGCAGTCCGGTCGCTTTGAAGGTTGCAAGAGTGATGGCCAGTTATATCAGGGAAAAGGAGAAGAAAGAAATTTCCAGTTCCATACTTTTGAAACTGGTCGGCATTGTTTATCAGATGATAGCGGGGCAGGAATACAATATCCGCCGGATGAAACTTCTGCTGGTCAGTTCATTGGGAATCGACGGAAATGAAATCAATAAAATGCGTTTGTTGTCCAGATATGGCCAGTTTATTGAAAGTTTCACTTTTGCAGAATTGTATGAAATCAGAGGGATGAACGAAACAGAATATGACGCTATACTGTTAGATATGACGAATGCTGCTTATAATTATGATTTGCCTTGCAGTCCTTTGCATGTCATTCCAATGCAAAAGGAAATGGATGGGGTATTTAACAAGATATTGCTGGAAGCCTACCAGATCAGCGGGCTATTGCCGGAAAAAGGGAAGGTACAGGTTTATCGGGATTTTGCATATGAAAATGAGAAACAGTTTTTTCAGTTTATCAGTTTCAGGCATTGTGCGGATGCCGACCGGCAGCGCAGAATGCAGAAGATTTTAACGGAAGATGAAGCATTGATGACGCATTGCATCATGGCGTCCCAAGCGGCTGTCATAATCGGGGAATATGGAATTACGGAAACAGAGAGTGTAGAACTTTACTGTCTCCAGCATGAAGGAATATGGTCCAACGATAAGATCCGTTATATTCTTTATGTGTGCGTGGATTGGAAAAATGATTTAAAACGTGTGAAGGCAGTAGAAAATGCGGTATATCAGCTGACCAATGATGAAAAGAACCTGAAGGAGTTTGAAAAAGATAAAGATTCCATTATGGAAAAGATGGTGTACCAATACATGAAAAATGTTTGATGGGAAGAAGATAGGGGAGACAGGAAAAAAATCTGTCTCCTTATTTTTGTACTCCTCTACGACCTGATATTGCACTAATTTAGTGAATATATCAAAGGATTTCACTTATTAAATGAAATAATAAGTGTTGATAAGACGAAAAAACTATATTAGGATAAAGACAGAAGGAAGGACAATGAAAACAGATGGTGAAAAAGTGGAAAGGAGTCCGATATAGATATGTTGAAAATATTTATTTCTTCTCATGGAAAATTTGCAGAGGGTATTAAGAGTTCCCTGCAGATTTTGCTGGGCGGATGTGAAAATATTACCGTATTTTCTGCCTATATCGATGAGAGCAGCGTACAGGAAAAGCTGGATGAATTCTACGCAGATGTCCACGAAGGGGATCAGGTAGTATTGCTTTCCGATTTGTACGGAGGCAGTGTGAATTCAGTGATGTATACTTATTTGAATAGGGAAAATACTTATCTGATAGCGGGCATAAATTTGGCCTTGGTGTTGGAACTGGCAACGAGGGAATCGGTTACGAAAGAGGAACTGGAGGAGCTGGTTATTTCATCAAGGGAAATGATGATGCTATTGGAGCCGGAAGAATTGGACAGCAATTCGGGAGATACATCCGACGGAGAGGAAGAAGATTTTTTTTAAGGAGGATAAGTTTGTGTCCGCGCGGTATCCACAAACTTAACATGCAAAAAAAGCCGCGCAGAAATGAGGTTAAGAATGATATCAATGGTAAGGTTGGATGAACGTCTCATCCATGGTCAGGTAGCGATTAAGTGGTCCAGGCATTTAAATGTGGACAGGATTGTAGTAGTGAGCGATGAAGCAGCGGCGAATCCGGTCGTTCAGAAATCACTGATGATGGCAGCCCCTGCGACTGCAAAGACTACTATCAAATCGTTGGAAAAAGCAGTAAAACTGCTGCAAGATCCTAAGGCGGCAGACCATAGGATATTGATTATTGTAAGTACCCCGGAGGATTTGCTTAAAATAGTAACGGAGGTGAAGGGGATACCCGTTATCAATGTGGGCAATTACGGAAGGGTGGCAGCGAAACACGGAACAGAAGTACGTAAAACATATGGATCGAATCTATATGCGTATGATGACGAAGCAGAGGTATTGAAAAAAGTAATCGACACCGGCATCAAATGCATTTACCAGACAACCCCGGACGATACGCCGGAAGAACTGGCAAAGGTGTTAGGGTAAATAGAATTTACAAAGGAGGAGATGTATTATGTCTATTATGACAGCCGCCGTTATTGGCACAATTGTTTACTGGATTATTTATGTATTGGATCCCTATATTTTTTCGTGGCAGTGCCTCAACAGGCCGATTGTGATTGCGCCGGTTCTGGGATTGCTGCTCGGGGATTTCCAGACAGGTATTATTATGGGGGCAGCTTTGGAATCTATCTTCATGGGGATTTCTGCAATCGGAGGGCAGATTCCCGCAGATGCGCTTTCCGCAACGGTAGTATCCGTATCTTATACGATATTGACGGGGGCGGATGCGGAGACGGGGCTTGCGATCGCATTGCCTATCGGAACCGTTATGGCATCGGTCAACAGTATGTTTATGTCTCTCTGGTCGGCGATTGCGCCTTATTGGGAGAAATTGGCAGTATCAGGAAAACCGAATAAATTTTTAGCGCATAACCTTATTTTCAGTTGCATTATTGCACCCATTCCGGGGGCGCTCGTTATGTTCTTCGGATTAGCGTTCGGCGTTACCGGTCTGAATAATGCGTTGGCAGCTCTTCCGCCGTTTGTTATGGCAGGGCTCGGGGCAGCTTCCGGCATGATGATTGCCATCGGTTTTGCAATTCTGACGTCTATGATCTGGTCTAAAGAAGTAGGATGCTTTTTCTTTGTGGGCTATGTAATGTCTAAGATTTTGGGAATGGATTCCTTATCCATAGCGATTATCGGGGCGGCGATCGCGATTACCATGTTCTTTAGGGAAAAGAGCATGATCGACATGAAAAAAGAATTGATGGCAACAGGTGTACAGTCGGATGACGGAGAGGAGGATTTCTTCTAATGGAAAAGAGAAAATATACTCAGGAAGAGAAAAAAGTATTAAAATCAATGTTTATCCGTTCCCATTTAACATTTTTGTCATTCAATATGACCAAAATGGAAGCAAACGGATTTACTACTACGATGCAGCCTGCGATTGAGTCCATTTATGGGAACGATGAAGAAGCAAAAAAGGAAGCATACGCAAGACATCAGAATTTCTTTAATACCCATGCGGTACCTTTCGCCTTCATCGCCGGCCTTGCATACGCGATGGAAAAGGAACATAAGGAAAAGGGTTCCATAGACGGGCAGATGATTGAGAGCATTAAGGCGGCGCTGATGGGCCCAACGGCCGGTATGTTCGATTCCATGTTTTTTAACTGTCTGCGCATTATTGCGGCCGGCATCGCCATCGGCCTTTGCTCCCAGGGGAATTTCCTCGGGGTTCCGATTTTTATTTTGCTGTATGGCGTGACACAATCTATCGGGAAATATATTTTCCTGCATTTGGGATATACCTATGGTACATCATTTATTGATCAGATCTTCAGTTCGGGATTGATGACAACCCTTACAAAGTCGGCATCGGTGCTGGGGTTGATGATGGTAGGAGCTATGACGGCGACTACGGTGAATGTGCCTCTTAACTGGACGATTAACATAGGGCAGACTTCGGTCGTAGTGGGGGATGTAGTCAATTCCATATTCCCCGGAATTCTGAGCATCGGGCTTTTATTCCTGCTTATGAACCTGATTCGCAAGGGAAAACGTCCGATCCAGCTTATTGCAGGGATATTTGCAGTAGCGGTGGTTGGAGCCTTAATAGGAATTTTCTAAGGCGAGGTTTGAGATCCGGCTTCGAGACAGAGTAAAACTGCTTTAGAGTGTCAAAGTAAAAGAAAGAAGGGATAATTATGATTATCAAATCGGAACGGATTTATATGGAAGATGGGGTAAAAAGCGGATATTTGGAAATCCAGGATGGAAAATTTGTCAGTTTCAATGAAGAAGCGCCGGAAGGGGAATGGATAGATTATGGAAAAAACAGGGTGATTCCGGGAATTATTGATACGCATAACCATGGAACCTGCGGATATGCGATGATGGGTGACAATCCGGCCGAGGTAAAGGGATATTTAAAAGGCTGCGCTTCCCAGGGAGTGACAGGGATTTTCCCTACGGCGGATATAGATATGCTGGAAGCGGTGGCAGATGAAGCAAAACAGCAGGAATCGACAAAAAAATATGCGGGGAGCAAAATTTTAGGAATACATAGCGAAGGGCCGTGGTTAAACCGTACAGGAGAAAAAGGGATCCGCCGAGGCTGGCCGGAAGTAAAGCTGGAAATGGCGCAGGAAATGGTAAAAAGAGGAAAGGGATATTTGAAACTGGTTGCGCTTGCGCCGGAAATACCGGGAATGGATGAGATCATATCTTATTTTCTGTCCCAGGGCATTACCGTAGCGAATGCCCATAGCGATTGCAATTATGAAGAAGCTATGCAGGCTTATGAAAAGGGAATTACGGTAGCTACCCATACGGGAAATGTAATGACCGGCATGCACCACCGAGACATCGGCGGACTTGGAGCAGCTTTGCTGAACGATAAGGTGGAGTGCGAAGTGATCTGCGACGGTATGCATATTTGCCTGGATATGCTGCGGATTTATTTTAAAATAAAGGATTTTTCCCGCTTTATGATGATTTCCGATTGTACACAGTTATCCGGTGCGCCGGTAGGAGCTTATCAGGGGTTTGAACCGGGGATGATCATCAACGTGACGGAAGAAGGATTTTTGCTCAGCGACACCGGGAGGTTGTGCGGTTCCAGTCAGCCGGTACTATTCGGTATTGGGAATTTGGTTGAAAAATTAGATATTCCAATGGAAACGGTGGTAAAAATGGCAGCGTTAAACGCAGCCGTAAAATATGGATTTTCCAGGGAAAAAGGTTCCATAAAAGTAGGAAAAGATGCGGATTTTACCGTAATCAGCGATGATTATAAGGCTTTGGCAACTTATGTGGAAGGGCAGAAAGTGTATGACAGGAAGGAAGAAGGGAATATCTTTAATCCCGAATTTCTGAATGAATTGGAGTCCGCTGCGAAGGGGTGAAAAGGGGAGTGTTGAAATATGAAGAAAAAATTAATTGTAGTTGCGGATGATTTCGGTTTCAGCGAAGCCTATAATTATGGGGCAATCAAGGCTTATAAGGAAGGAATAGTAACCGTATTATCCCTGATGAGCAATATGGAAGCGGCACCCCATGCAGTCAGGCTGTGGCAACGAGAGGCGGAAGACGCCTGTATGGTACAACATACGAATTTTGTACAGGGATATCCGGTGTCCCGGCCGGAGGATATTCCCAGCCTGGTAGATGGAAATGGGAGGTTTTACCGCTCTGGCAGATGGAAACCGGAGAACGGGCAGGATAAAAAATGTACCGGGGATATCGTTCCTGCGGCAGAGGACTGCTATAGGGAAACGGTTGCACAACTGGAACTCCATAAAGAACTGACCGGAAGATATCCCGTTCATTTGGAAGGGCATTCCGTTATGACGGCCCCGGTAAAGGAAGCTTTTTGGAAAGCGGCGGAGGAATTTCGAATTCATTGCATGACAATGCCGGAGGAGGAAACAGAAAGGATGTACCCGGCCCATGAACTGGCGTTTGGTAATCCCGAATATATGTCTGCGATTATGCGCGGGACGAGGCCGGAGGACTTTTTTGAAGACAGATTGGGGTTACTACAAAGTCCGTTTGAAATAAATGTCATGCATTTTCATCCGGGTTATCTAGACAATTATATCTTTGAAAACTCATCTTTGACGATTCCTCGCTGTATTGATTTGGAGACGCTTTGCAATCCAAAAGTGCGGGAGTGGCTGATGGAACATGAAGTGGAACTGGTGGATTTTAAGGCGGTATATAAATAGAAATATGGACGGCATAATTTTAGGTTGGTTTAGTGAAAGCTAAACCGACCTAAAACTTTTTAAAAGCATTGAAACCCATATAACATTTCCCGTGAAGTTTGTGTTATACTATGCTATGTGGTTTGGCTGTCCGGGGAGGTGTCCGAATGAATCCATATCAACAATATATGTATAGTTATCCGCATAAAACAGCATACCGTCCTTTATCCGGGGTTTCCTTGAAGGAATATGCCCCGCTTTTGGCCGGAAAAGGACATGGGTTATATCTTCATATCCCGTTTTGCCAGGAGAAATGCGGTTATTGCAATTTATTTTCAGTGACCGGTCAGGGGGAGGAGTCCATCCGCCGGTATTTGGATACGGTGGAGAGGCAATGTGTGCAATACGAAAAGTTATTGGCCCCTTATGCTACGGAATTTTCGGAGCTTACGATTGGAGGAGGTACGCCGCTTTTGCTCGGGGAAGGGCAGATGGAGCGTGTTTTCGATTGCCTAAAGAAATATTTTTATCTGGAAAAAGACAGGGAAATCGTGATAGAGACCGCGCCCAATCAGACAAACCGGAAGAAATTGGAGATTTTGGTGCGGGAAGGCGTGACAAGGGTGAGCATGGGGATCCAAAGCTTTTCGGATCAGGAACTTTCGGTTCTGGGCAGACGGCATGGAGCGAAGCAGGCCAGAGAGGCGTTGGGACTGATAAAGACTTATGGTTTTCCCTGTGTCAATGTGGATTTTATTTATGGGGTTCCCGGGCAGACGGTAACAAGTCTGCTTGCTTCCCTGAAAGAAGCCCTTACTTTTGCGCCGGACGAAATCTTTTTGTATCCCTTGTATGTGAAGCATGGCGTCCGCATGGAGCGCGCCGGAGTGGTGCCGGATGCGGAAGCCGCTTATTTACAATACCGGGAAGCCAGCGGCTTCCTGCGGGGAGAAGGCTTCCGCCAGGATTCTATGCGGCGGTTTGTACGGCGGGGCGGAAAAAGGGAATTTTCCGAATGCGGTATGGGAACTTCTCTCGCTTTGGGGTGCGGAGGAAGAAGTTACGTAGGGAAACTTCATTTTTGTAGCCCGTATGCTATTACCGGGAAAGAATGTCTCAAACGGCTGGAGGAGTATGAAAATACGGTGGATTTTACCGATGTAAGGCATGGGATCCTGCTGTCTGAAGAAGAAATAAAACGCCGTTATCTGATCCGGCATTTACTAATATATCCGGGGGTGGATATCCAAAAGTATGAGAGCTGTTTTGGAAGCGGGCTCATGGAAGACTTTCCTGTTTTACAAGACTGGATGGAACAGGGATGGGTTCGGTGGAATGACAGTCAGGAAAAAAAGGTGCAAGAGAAAGGCAGGGGAAAGTTCCTTGCTTTGACGCAGACAGGACTTGGCCTTTCTGATTTTTTAGGCCCCCGGCTGATTTCCCCCGGGATACAAAGGGCGATGGAAGAATGGGAGGAAATGTATGGATGGTCGCACGGTACTCTATAGGGGCAGCCTGAAAAGCTGTAACTATCATTGTTCTTATTGCCCTTTTTCCAAGAAACCTTTGTCGGACAAGGAACTTAGAAAAGACAGGGAACAATGGGATATTTTTATCCGTACTTTCAAACAGGGAAGCGGAGAAATGGGCGTGGGAGCCCTGATGATAACGCCTTACGGGGAAGCGTTGATTCATCCGTGGTATTGGGAAGGACTGGCGCATATCAGCGCTCTTTCGTGGATAGAAGCGGTGGGAGTGCAGACGAACTTCAGCTTTTCGGCAGAGAAATCATTGGGAATTTTTACGGCAGCGGGAGGAATTCCGGAAAAGCTGAGGCTGTGGGCAACTTTTCATCCGGAGATGACAACCGTTTTGGAATTTGCAAAAAAGTGCGGACAGATGAAGGACAAGGGGATATTACTTAGCGCGGGGGCAGTAGGTGTGCCGGAAAATTTGGAGCTTTTACAGGAACTCCGTAAGGAGCTGCCAAAAGAAATATACCTTTGGCTCAACAGAATGGATGGATTGGGACGGCCTTATACGGAGGAAGAAATCGAAGCATGCCTCAGAATTGATCCTTATTTTTTAAGGGAATTGACGCCGCCTCCTGCGGAAGAAACCCATTGCAGGGAACGGCTTTTTGTGGAAGGGGATGGGCGGCTTCGCCTATGCAATATCGGCCGGGTATTGGATGAAAGATGGGAAGGGATTTGCCAAAGGGCGGAGAAATCTTTTGCCGAAGTTCAGGAAAGAGATGGGGAGAAGCAGGTTTGGGATTTCGCTCAGGAGCCGAAGTGCAAAAGAAAACGCTGTACCTGTTATCTTGCTTATGGAGGGCGGGAGGAGGAATGGAACCGGATGCTATTTGGCTCTTATCCCTTGTTCCGTATACCGAGGAGGCCTAAGGCCGTTTTTTTGGATATACAAGGAACTCTTATTCCGGAAAAAGAAGCAGTTGCGGCAGGTCTGGAAGGGCTTTTCCGGGATGGCTCGTTTCTTTTTTTTGCGACGACGCTGCCGTTTGAGGACGGAATAAGACGTTGTAAAAAAATATGCCGTTTTTTCAGCGGCGGGGTTTTTGCTGGCGGGGCGCACGTTGTTCTGGAAAGGAACGGAGAAAAGAAAGCGAAGTTTCTTTTTTTAGACGATTCCGTGGTACGAGTATTGGAGTTTTTGGAAAAAAAATTTTCATGCCGGCTTTTCACTTACAAGAAGAATGGGAAAGTGTATAAAGCTACTTTGCTCCGTTCCGTCCATAAACCGTGGGAGAAGAAAGAAAGGGATGAGGTATTGGCCGCCCTGGCAGATATGGCCGGAAACGGAGTACGGTGTTTTGCGGAGGGTAATTGTCTGCAAATTGTTGATGCAAAGGCGGATAAAGCCGGAGGGATACTGGTATTATGCGAATGGCTGGGGATTGCGCCGGAAGAAACCTATGCGATAGGGGATTCGGAGGAAGATGCGGGCATGGTAAGGCTTTGCGGGAAAGAGAGAAGAACAGGAGAGGGAAGATATGGATTTGTTTGAGTATATGAGGAGTACAAATATGGAAAAAGAATCTCCCCTGGCGGCCAGGCTGCGTCCGAGGACATTGGACGAGGTGGTGGGACAGCAGCATATCATTGGGAAAGATAAGCTGCTTTACCGGGCGATTCAGGCGGATAAATTAAGCTCCATTATTTTATACGGGCCTCCGGGAACGGGGAAGACTACGCTGGCCAAAGTGATTGCCAATACCACCAGTGCGGAATTTACGCAAATCAATGCTACGGTTGCCGGAAAGAAAGACATGGAAGCGGTGGTGGAAAAAGCGAAAGAAATGCAGGGCATGTATGGGAAAAAGACAATATTGTTTATCGATGAAATCCACCGGTTTAATAAAGGACAACAGGATTATTTGCTGCCTTTTGTGGAGGATGGTACGGTTATACTGATCGGAGCGACTACGGAAAACCCTTATTTTGAAGTGAATGGAGCCTTGATTTCCCGATCCGTGGTATTTGAGCTGAAGCCTTTGGCCATGGAGGATATACGGACGCTGTTAAAGCGGGCGGTATATGATGAAGAAAGAGGGATGGGAGCATATGGGGCGGAGATCGATGAAGACGCGCTGGATTTTCTGGCGGATTTGTCAGGAGGGGATGCGAGACATGCATTAAATGCAGTGGAACTTGGCATTATGACGACGGAGCGGAGCGAAGACGGTAAGATACATATTACGATGGAGGTAGCGCAGGAATGTATTCAGAAACGGGTGATGCGCTATGATAAAACGGGTGATAACCATTATGATACCATATCTGCATTTATAAAAAGTATGAGGGGATCGGACCCTGATGCGGCCGTTTACTATCTGGCCCGTATGTTGTATGCGGGGGAAAGCGTTACTTTTGTTGCAAGACGGATTATGATCTGTGCATCGGAGGACGTGGGAAATGCGGATCCGACAGCGCTGCAGGTGGCGGTCAGCGCGTCCCTGGCCGCGGAAAGGATAGGAATGCCGGAGGCACAGATCATTCTGGCCCAGGCGGCCGCATATGTGGCTTGCGCGCCGAAAAGCAACGCGGCTGTGGAAGCGATCGGAAAGGCTGCAAAAATAGTGGAAGAAACAGGGAATCTCCCGGTTCCTGTGCATTTGCAGGACTCCCATTATAAAGGGGCAAAGAAGCTGGGACGGGGGGTGGGTTATAAATATGCCCATGATTATCCGAACCATTATGTGGAACAGCAGTATCTTCCTTATGAATTGAGCGGAAAAGAGTTTTACAGACCTTCGGACAACGGATATGAAAAGAAAATACGGGAACACATGGAGAGGATAAAAAAAGAGGCACAAGGGAATGGACAGGAAGAAAATTAAAATAGCCGTTCTTGCGGCGGCATCCGGCTTGCTGATCCTGGCGGCCGGCGGAATCACGGCAAAAATGGTTCAGGACAGAAAGACGGCGGCCATAGAAACGGCCCGTATGGAAAGAGAAACAAAGGACAAGGAAAAGGAAGAGGAAAGAAGGAATGCGGCAAACGAGGCTGCAAAAGAGCAGGACGATAAAATCATGGGATTTTCCGCAGAGTCTGCAAAAAGGGTAAAGGAGGCTCTGGGAATGCGCCCGCCGCTGGTGGAGCTGACGGAGGAAAACAGGAGGGAATTTGCGAGGATCGCATCCTGCCGGATAGACGGGGAAAAAGGAAAGATTGTGATAGAGGCTTCTGCGGAAGGAATACCGGTCAGCGATGATAAGTATTATTATCTGTTTGCGGTGGAATCTTATGAAGAAGAGATTGCAAAGGACAGCACATATCTGGAGCAGGAGTACAAGGACGAAATGGTGGAATTCCAGGTGGAGAGAAAATTTACAGGAACAGAAGTGTCCCGTAAATTTGTGGTGGCGGTAAAGAAGAACGGGGAATATGTGGCGGTCAGCAGACCCCATTATATTACAAATCCTGAGGCGGCGGCAAAACGCAGATCCGACGGAAAGAAACCGTCCACCAAAAAGGGGCTTCTGGTCGATCCCAATAAACTGCGCTCCCAAGAACTGGATGATCTTGGAGTAAAGCATGCAGCATATAATATTCCGGTATCCAGGATCCTTGGACAGACGACCGATGGCATTCATCCTACCATCCATTATACTTATAATGGAAAAAGCTATTCTTTTAACGGGCAGGTTATGTCGGAATATGATCTTGTTTTTGGCATTTTATCTGCGAAAGGTATTGAAATTACGGCAATACTTTTAAATGATGTATCTGCTTCTTATCCACAGACCATACATCCTCTGGCGAGACAGGGAATCGGATCCGCTCCTTATTATGCCTTTAACGCCAGTGACCAATCGGGGACGGAATGCCTGGCGGCGGTCGGGGCTTTTCTTGCAGAAAGATATTCCAGCGCGTCGAGCGGAAGAGGGCTGGTGGAAAACTGGGTGATCGGTAATGAAATAAATGCAAGAAAAGAATGGAATTATATGGAATATGTAGATTTGGAGACTTACGTGGGAGAATATGCAAAGGCATTCCGCACATTTTATAATGCGATAAAAAGCACCAATGGATCGTGCAGGGTGTATATCTCACTGGATCAGCAGTGGAACAGGAACAATTCCTCTTCGGGGAATTATGATGGAAGGGATATTTTGGATGAATTTAACCGGCAGATCAAAGCGGAAGGAGATATTGAGTGGGGACTGGCTATCCACCCTTACAATGTGCCGCTGACGACGCCTTATTTGTGGAATCCTTCCAAGCTGGTAAAGGACTCGGCGGACACTTCTATGGTGACAATGGCGAATATCCATGTGGTGACCGATTATTTGCAGCAGGAAATTTTTCTGACGGAAGACGGGGAGGTGCGTTCCGTTATATTAAGCGAACTGGGGTACACCTCATTAAAAGGGGAGGAAGTACAGGCGGCGGCTATCGCATATGCTTATAAGATAGCGGAAGCCAACCAGCATATTGATTCCATACTGTTCTCCAGACAGACGGATGCGGCGGAAGAAATAGCGCAGGGGTTGGCCATGGGCCTTAACCGTGCGGATGGTTCCCATAAATATGCGTACCAGATATATAAATATATGGATACGGAACAGGAAGGGCAATATACGGGATTTGCCAAAAGCATGATCGGGATCTCCGATTGGAGCCAGATCATAAAGAAACGTTAAAACAGTTGCTCTACCAGAAATTGGTATATTTCCTGGTTTTTCTGCTGCCAGTTATCGCAGATAGCGGCGGCAGATTCTTCCGTGGGAACAGAAAGAGTGATATCTACCAATGTGGTATTTTTTTCTTTGGCAGTGAGGCGGGCATCGTATTCTCCGGCGGTGGACCGGTAATATTGGGCCGTGATGGAAACCTCGTCCCGAAGAAACATTTCTTTTTCTTTTAAATATTGGACCACTTCTTTTTTGATGGTATCGCTGATGCGGTTTTCAAAAAAGGAGAGAGTATTTTTTCCCTCGCCGGTAATCAGAAGATTCGTCCGGTTGCCGATCGAGCGGGTGGCGATCAGACCTGCCTCATTCAGTTCAGAAATCGCTTGCTGCAGGGTAAGGAAGGAAGTATATTCCTTAGTTAATATAAAATCGCTTACCTGAGCGCCGGTAAGGGGAAAATCGACCTGATCCAGCATATAAAGGACGATCAGCTTATAGAGCGTCAGAGGTTCTTGGGTCATATTTTTTTCCTTTCCAATCTTTTCCCTGATAGGCATCCTCCTGCTTCATGCGGTGGTGGAGGCTGTTCAGGACCTTTTTTTTATCGCGGCTCCATAAAGGAGCGATTAACAGTTCTTTTGGCCCGTCGCCGGTTACCCTGTGGATGACGGTATCCGGTGAAAGCCGGCGGATACAGCTTATGAGCAGATCCAGATAGCCGTCCAACGAAAGGGCGGAAAAAAGTTCCTGCTCATAATCCAGTGCCAGATCGGTGTTCTTCAATATATGAAGAAGCTGAAGTTTGACGCCGGATATGGGGGTATCGTTGAGATAATCGATCGTTTGCAGCATCATAGCCTTGGTTTCGCCGGGAAGCCCAAGGATCACATGGGTTATAACGGGTATTCCAAGGAGATGTAGCTGCCGTACTGCATGGGAAAAGCAATGCAGGGGATATCCGCGTCGGATATAATATGCCGTTTTCTCATGGATCGTCTGTAGCCCCAGTTCGATCCAGATAAATTTTTCAGGATACTTTATTTTCAGATCTGCCAGGAGGGAGAGAACCTCCGGCGGAAGGCAGTCCGGCCTGGTAGCGATGGAAATCCCGATAACAAGGGGGTCTTCCAGGGCGCTTCGGTAAATTTCATCTAAGGAAGCCACAGGGGCATAAGTACACGTATAGGCTTGGAAATAGGCGATATAAGGTTCTGCTGCTGCGACCGATCCATAGGGAAGAGCGAAATCGCCGCTGCCTCCGGCGCTGCAAAAAATGCATCCGCGGCTGCCCAGGGTACCGTCTCTGTTGGGGCAGGTAAAACCGGCATCGATGGAGATTTTTTTGAATTTTTGCCCATATGTATTTTTTAAATAAGCATCCAGGGAATAATAGCGTTTGCCATGCCATTTTGCTGTTACATCCATTTGAAATTACCTGTTTTATTTTTATGGAAAGCGAATCAGGAACATTCGCTTTCCGTTCATTTTTATCGTCTGATATGAGATTTGACCGCTTCCGCCACCGTCTTTGCCACGACAGGGTCAAAGGCTTCCGGTATAATGTTGTTTTCGTTCCGTTCATCTTCGGGAACCAGGCGGGCGATAGCTTCGGCAGCCGCCAGCTTCATTTCTTCCGTGATCTGTGTAGCGCGTCCTTCCAGAGCCCCTTTAAAAATACCGGGGAAAACGACAACGTTGTTGATCTGGTTGGGGAAATCGCTGCGCCCTGTTCCTACGACTCTGGCACCGGCTTCTTTTGCCAGGTCGGGCATGATCTCCGGTACCGGATTTGCCATGGCGAAAAGGATGGAATCCTTGTTCATGGAAGCAACCATTTCTTTTGTTACGATGCCGGGGGCCGATACGCCTACAAAAATATCGGCATTTTTCAAAGCATCGGACAGACTTCCGGTTTCGTTGGCCGGATTTGTAACCTTTGCCATTTTTTCCTGCATCCAGTTCAGTCCTTCGCTCTGCCTGGAAATAATACCAGCCTTATCGCACAAGATAATATTCGGGAAACCATAAGTGAGGAGCAGCTTAGTAATGGCGATGCCCGCGCTTCCTGCGCCGTTTACCACGACTTTACAAGATTCTTTGTTCTTTCCCGTTACCTTTAAGGCGTTGATGATCCCTGCCAGGACAACGATCGCCGTACCGTGCTGGTCGTCGTGGAATACGGGAATGTCCAGCATTGCTTTCAGCCGTTCCTCGATCTCAAAGCAACGGGGCGCACTGATATCTTCCAGATTGATACCGCCGAATCCGGGAGCCAGATAAGCAACCGTTTTAATGATCTCTTCGGTATCCTGTGTATCCAGGCAGATAGGAACCGCATTTACTCCGCCAAATTCTTTGAAAAGAACCGCCTTTCCTTCCATTACGGGCATGGCGGCATAAGGGCCTATATTGCCAAGGCCGAGGACGGCGCTTCCGTCGGAAACAACGGCTATAGTATTTGATTTTATCGTATAAGTGTAAGCTTCTTCCCTGTCTGCCGCAATTTTTTTACATGGTTCGGCGACGCCGGGAGTATAGGCAAGGGAAAGATCTTCCCTGGATTTTACGGGAACTTTGGATATGGTTTCCAGTTTGCCGTTCCATTGTTCATGGAGCAGCAGCGCTTTTTCGTTTGTGTTCATAATTACCCCCATTTCTGCGCAGTTTTAATAGTTCAGCGCTTTATATGCTGGAATTATCATATAATATTTAAAAACGAATTGCAAGAAAGGACTTCCTATTTCGGAAAAGCTGTTGTATAATGAGGGACGATAGGCAGTGTTTATTGGCAATTCCATTTACATATCAGCTATAATACCCCAGTAACGAAAGAAATAAAATATAATATTTGCGGCAAGGCAAGGTGTCTGCTGTTACATAAAGATATATTGTTTGACCGTTGAATAAGAAAGCGGAGGAGTTTATGAGAGAAAAGTATGAATCGCTGGCGCTTGTGGATTTGAAAGAGATCGCAAAAGCCAGGGGGATGAAAGGAACATCCGGAATGAAGAAGGCGGATATTATTGAGGCCATGCTTTTAGAGGATGCAAAGGAAAAAGAGGCGGCTGAACGCCAGGAGCCGGCTTTCGACAAGCCCGACAGAGGAAGAAAAGCGGCGGTGAAAAATTCACAGAAGAGTGCGGCAGAGGATAAAAAAGCCGGTGAAAACCGACAGGAGGGGCAGCCCCGCCGGGAATATAAGGGAGAAATGCCAAAAGAAGAGGAAAGGAACCAGACGGAAAAATATCAGCAGGAAAGATATCAGGCAGACAGAAACCAATCGGACAAAAATCAGACGGAAAAATACCCTTCGGATCTGGACAGCGGGATCACGGCGCATGGTATTTTGGAAGTTATGCCGGATGGGTATGGTTTTATCCGCTGCGAAAATTACCTGCCGGGGGAAAACGATGTTTATGTCGCTCCCAGCCAGATACGGCGCTTTAATTTGAAAACAGGGGATATCCTGGAAGGAAATACGAGAATCAAAACGCAGAGTGAGAAATTCAGCGCTTTATTATATGTAAAGACGGTAAACGGTTATGGCCCTGACGCTGCGGTGCGAAGATGCAATTTTGAAGATATGACGCCGATCTTTCCGAATGAGCGTTTGAACTTGGAGACGCCGGGCGCTTCTGTGTCAATGCGTATTATGGATTTGATCAGTCCTGTGGGAAAGGGACAAAGAGGAATGATCGTATCTCAGCCGAAAGCGGGAAAAACGACTCTGCTGAAAGAGGTGGCCAAATCCGTGAAAAGGAATTCCCCGGAGGTACATCTGATTATTCTGCTGATTGACGAACGGCCGGAAGAAGTTACGGATATTAAAGAAGCTATTGAGGGGCCGAATGTGGAAGTGATTTATTCTACTTTTGACGAATTGCCGGAGCATCATAAACGGGTGTCGGAGATGGTGATAGAAAGAGCGAAGCGTCTGGTAGAGCATAAAAAAGATGTTATGATACTTTTAGACAGCATTACCCGACTGACGAGGGCTTATAACCTCACAGTCCCGCCCAGCGGAAGAACGCTGTCCGGCGGTCTTGATCCGGCGGCCCTGCATATGCCGAAGCGCTTCTTTGGCGCGGCCAGGAATATGCGCGGCGGCGGAAGCCTGACGATCCTTGCGACGGCGCTGGTAGAGACCGGAAGCAAAATGGACGATGTGGTTTACGAAGAATTCAAAGGCACTGGCAATATGGAACTGGTTCTGGACCGTAAACTATCGGAACGCAGGGTATTTCCGGCGATCGATATTCCTAAGTCCAGCACGAGAAGGGAAGACCTGCTGCTTTCTCCCGAGGAACAGGAGGCGATCAATATTATGCGCAAGGCATTGAACGGGTTGAAGCCGGAAGAGGCGGTGGACAAAATATTGGATATGTTTTCAAAAACGAGAAACAATATGGAGTTTGTCCAGATCGTGAAAAAGATCAAGTTTTTATAAGAAATTACTTGCATGATAGGATAAGCTGTGTTAAAATAAAAAAGCTGTTTGGTTAATAGTCAACGGCGGAGGCTTATTTAGATTAATAGATAAGAACGCAGAAAGACTTAATTTACTATAGAGAGGTGAAAAAGATGAAAGAAGGAATCCATCCTAAGTATTATCAGGCAACGGTAACTTGCAACTGCGGGAACACATTTGTAACAGGTTCTACAAAACCGGAGATTCATGTTGAAGTTTGTTCAAAATGTCATTCATTCTACACTGGCCAGCAGAAGACAGTAAGAGCTGACGGACGTATTGATAAGTTCAACAGAAAATACGGCGTTGGACAGAATTAATCCCGTTACGGCGTTGCGAATAAATTGGCTGAAAAGAGTGCTTCGCACTCTTTTTTACAAGATGGAAATTACGCCATAGCGTTGTGGGAGACGGCGCAAGCTCAGCAGCTTGCGCTTTTTTACTTAAAAAAAATAGCAACAGGAACGGAAAGATATGAAAAAAGATAAAGGTGGCCGTTATTCCGGCATTGGCGGACAGGCAGTGCTGGAAGGCGTAATGATGAAAAATAAGGAACAGTATGCCGTTGCCGTGAGGAAACCGGACGGAGAGATCGATGTAGAGGTGGACGTATATAAGGGCGTGATGGAAGGAAGCATATGGAAGAAAATTCCTTTTGCCCGCGGAATTTTTCAGTTTCTCGACTCTATGATATTGGGAATGAGGACGCTGAACCATTCCGTCTCTTTTTATGAGGATGAGGAAGCGAAAGAAACGGCGGCGGACAAAGTCTTTCATAAGATATTCAAGGAAAAGGCAGAGAATGCGATGATGGGCATTGTGACAGCAATATCAATATTGCTGGCGGTCGCGATTTTTATGGTGCTTCCTTATTATATTAGTTCCCTGTTTGAAGAATATGTCCGTAACGTTTCGGTAATGGCGATCATAGAAGGGGGCATACGAATTCTCATATTCATCGGTTATATTGTGGCGATAACGGCAATGAAAGATATCAAACGCCTGTATCAATATCATGGAGCCGAGCATAAATGCATAAATTGCATTGAAATGGGAAGGCCTCTGACGGTCCACAATGCGATGCGCAGTTCAAGGCTTCATAAGAGATGCGGAACAAGCTTTTTGTTTTTCGTGGTTTTTGTCAGCATTATCGTATTCTTTTTTATCCGGGTGGATCAGCCGGCTTTGCGCGTCCTGCTTCGGATAGCCTTGATTCCGGTTATTGCAGGAATTTCCTATGAAATTATTCGTCTGGCGGGAAGATGTGACAATATTCTGGTCAACCTTCTCTCGGCTCCGGGCATGTTTCTTCAAAGACTGACCACCAAAGAGCCGGATGAAGAAATGATTCAGGTAGCGATAGCTTCGGTTGAGGCGGTATTCGACTGGAAGGCGTATTTAAAAGATACTTTTGGTTATGAGATCGATGATTCCTGGCTGGTTGATATGGACGAAGAAGAGGAAGAGGCGGAGGAAGAAGAACAGAGAGAAAGTGCGGATGAAGTATAAAGAATTGTATGATTATGGTGTCTGTGGGTTAAAGAATGCAGGAATAGAGGAATGCGCATTGGATGCCAGGCTGCTGCTGGAACATGTCTGCCATACGAACAGGAACGATCTGCTCGTTCATGGGGAACGGGATGTAGCGGAAGCGGATCGGGATATTTATCTGGAATATATAGAAAAAAGAAAACAGCATGTTCCCTTGCAATACATTACCGGAGAACAGGAATTCATGGGGCTTGTTTTTGAGGTGAATGAACATGTACTGATCCCAAGGCAGGATACGGAAATTCTCACAGAAGAAGCATTGCGGTTCCTCCATGACGGGATGGATATATTGGATATGTGTACCGGTTCGGGATGTGTTTTGATAAGTTTGCTGTATTATTCCAATGGATGTTCCGGGGTGGGGGTCGATCTGTCGCAGAAAGCGCTGGAAGTGGCGGAAAAAAATGCCGGACGCCTGATCGGGAGACGGGAAAATGCAGCGGATGGGGCAGACGCTCCTTTGATACAATGGACGCAAAGCGATTTGTTTGAAAATATAAAAGGAACTTATGATATGATCGTTTCCAATCCGCCCTATATTCCGTCAAAAGTGGTGGATACGCTGATGGAAGAGGTACGGGAACATGAGCCGAGGATCGCTCTGGACGGCAGAGAAGACGGACTGTACTATTACAGGGAGATAACAGCGCAGAGCCCGGCATATCTCAGGCCGGGAGGAATGCTGTTTTTGGAGATTGGATATGACCAGGCAGAAGCGGTCACAGAACTGATGGAGCGGGATTTTACCGAAGTTCATGTGGTAAAGGATCTGTCAGGACTTGACCGGGTAGTATATGGGAGCCTGAAGCCGCAGGCATATGGAGGAAAGAGATGTTTGACAGATTAGAAGATCTGGTGAGACGGTATGAAGAGATTACGAATGAGCTGACAGAGCCTTCCGTTGTCAACGATCAGAATCGTTTTCGGAAGCTGATGAAGGAGCAGGCGGATCTGACCCCTCTGGTAGAAACCTATAAAGCCTATAAGGACGCCAGACAGACCACAGAGGACAGCCTGCAGATTCTTGAAGAAGAAAATGACGAGGAAATGCGTGAACTTGCCAAGGAAGAACTTTCCGATGCCAAGAAACGCATCGAGAAACTGGAACACGAACTGAAGCTTCTGCTTTTGCCCAACGACCCGAATGACGAAAAAAATATTATTCTGGAAATCCGTGCCGGGGCGGGGGGAGAGGAAGCCGCATTATTTGCCGCCGAACTTTACCGGATGTATGTCAGCTATGCCGACAGCCAGCGCTGGAAGGTGGAGTTAGTCAGTGTCAATGAAAGCGGGATCGGCGGTTTTAAAGAAGTGG
>ERZ808035.175-NODE-175-length-74175-cov-8.881225_pt1 | contig 74175 bp, 73 predicted proteins | sample MGYA00380189_ERZ808035 | MGnify/ENA primary metagenome ERZ808035 (study PRJEB31490, sample SAMN06133407) | mouse gut metagenome | isolation source: M5_1 | host: mice | place: China: Chengdu | collected 2015-05 ... | reverse complement strand
ATTTGCCCAGCCCACAACGGCTGCCATATTCACCCCGCGGCGTCAGCCGCAGAAAAAGCCCCGCCCGCCAGGGCGAGAACCCCTCCCCCTCCCGGCGGGAGAACCTCCATCAGCCCTGATGGTACTCAGCGCAGTTGCACTTCTTCCACTTCAGCCCGCTTCCGCAGGGACAGGGGTCATTCCGCCCGATCTTGGTGACTTTTACAGGCTGTTTCTTGGGCTTGGCGCCGTCGCCGCCGACATTCTCCACCATCCCCTTGGCCACCCGCTCCCGCTTGACCTCCTCGTCCTTGCGCAGGCGGACGGAATACAGCCGCCGGACGGTCTCGTCCTGAATGGCGGAGACCATCTCCTCAAACATATCCAGAGACTCGCGCTTGTATACGTCCACGGGGTTGTTGTTGCCAAGGGACTGGAGGCGGACGCCCTGCTTCAGATCGTCCATGGCGTCGATGTGGTCCATCCAATACTCGTCCACCACCCGCAGCATGATGACCCGCTCCAGCTCCCGCATGATATTGGGGGTAATCTCCTGCTCCTTGGCGGCGTAGGTCCGCTGGGCGGCCTCGATGAACAGTTCCTCAAAGTCCTGGGCGGATTTGCCGGCGATCTCGCTCTCCGGCACGCGGACGGCGCCCTTGGCAAAGTACATCCCCTCCAGGCCCCGCAGCATCTCCTGATAGCCTGCGGCGTCCAGGGACTGCTTTTCCCCGAAGGCCAGGGCGACATGGTTTGCGATGGAGGTGTGCATCATATTCAGCACGGTATCCTTGATGTCCAGGCCGTCCAGCACCTGGCGGCGCTGGGCATAGATAATCTCCCGCTGCTTGTTCATTACGTCGTCGTACTCCAGTACGGACTTTCGGGACTGGAAGTTCCGGGACTCCACGGTGGTCTGGGCGTTCTCAATGGCACGGGTGAGCATCTTGTTCTCAATGGGGGTGTCCTCGTCGATGTCGAACCGCTCCATCATGCCGGTGATGCGGTCGCCGCCGAAAAGACGCATCAGGTCGTCCTCCAGGGAGATATAGAACCGGGTTTCACCGGGATCCCCCTGGCGGCCGGCGCGTCCGCGGAGCTGGTTGTCGATGCGGCGGGATTCGTGGCGCTCCGTGCCGATGATGAAGAGGCCGCCGGCGGCCCGGACCTTCTCCGCCTCCTCCGCAATCTCCGCCTTGTGCTGGGCCATTTTTTCGGCAAAGAGGGCCCTGGCCTGTAAAATCTCCTGGTTGTCGGTGTCGGCATAGCCGGTGGCGTCCACAATGACCTCCTCGGCGTAGCCGGCTTTCACCAGATCCGCCCGGGCCAGGTATTCGGCGTTGCCGCCCAGCATGATATCCGTGCCGCGGCCGGCCATGTTGGTGGCCACGGTGACGGCGCCGAACTTGCCCGCCTGGGCTACGATCTCCGCCTCCTTCTCGTGGTTTTTGGCGTTCAGGAGGTTGTGCCTGATGCCCTCCTTTGCCAGGAGTTTGGAGAGCAGCTCGTTCTTCTCGATGGACACGGTGCCCACCAGCACGGGCTGGCCCTTGGCGTGGCTCTCCTTGATCTGCCGGATAACGGCCCGGAACTTGCCCGCCTCGGTCTTGTACACCACGTCGTGGTGGTCGTCGCGCTGGTTGGGACGGTTGGTGGGAATCTCCACAATGTCCAGGTTGTAGATGGTGCCAAACTCCTCCTGTTCCGTCATGGCGGTGCCGGTCATGCCGGAGAGCTTGCTGTACAGGCGGAAGTAGTTCTGGAAGGTGATGGTGGCCAGGGTCTTGTTCTCGCTGTTGACGCTGACGTGCTCCTTGGCCTCAATGGCCTGGTGGAGGCCGTTGGAGTACCGCCGGCCGAACATGAGCCGCCCGGTGAACTCGTCCACAATGATGACCTCGCCGTCCTTCACCACGTAATCCACATCCCGCTTCATGGTGCCGTGGGCTTTGATGGCCTGGTTGATGTGGTGGGAGAGGGTGGAGTTGGAGGGGTCGGAGAGGTTGTCCACATGGAAGAACTCCTCCGCTTTGGCGATGCCCCGGGCGGTGAGGGTGGCGGTTTTGGCCTTCTCGTCCACCACATAGTCGGCGTCGATGTCGGCGTCCTCCTCCTCCTTGTTGTCCACCTGGACCACCACCTGCTTTTTGAACCGGGCCACCAGCATTTCCGCCATATCGTAGAGCTGGGTGGATTTCTCACCCTGGCCGGAGATGATCAGGGGCGTCCGGGCCTCGTCGATGAGGATGGAGTCCACCTCGTCCACAATGGCAAAGGCGTGGCCCCGCTGCACCAGCTCCTGGGAGTAGATGCACATGTTGTCCCGCAGGTAGTCGAAGCCCATCTCGTTGTTGGTGCCGTAGGTGATATCGGCGGCGTAGGCCTCCTGGCGCTGTTTGCTGGTAAGGCCGTGGACGATGAGGCCCACCTTCAGTCCCAGGAAGCGGTGGACCTTGCCCATCCACTCGCTGTCGCGCTTGGCCAGGTAGTCGTTGACCGTGACAATGTGGACGCCCTGCCCGGTCAGGGCGTTGAGGTAGGCGGGGAGGGTGGCCACCAGGGTCTTGCCCTCGCCGGTCTTCATCTCGGCGATGCGTCCCTGGTGGAGCACGATGCCGCCCACCAGCTGCACCCGGTAGGGCCGCATGCCCAGCACCCGGTCGCACGCCTCCCGCACGGTGGCAAAGGCCTCCGGGAGGATGTCGTCCAGCGTCTCGCCGTTTTGCAGCCGCTCCTTGAACTCGGCTGTTTTGGACTGGAGCTGGGCATCGGTCATGGAGCTGTACTCGTCGGCCATGGCCTCGATTTTATCCACAAGGGGGTAGATGGATTTCAGCTCCCGGGAGCTGTAATCGCCGAAGATTGATTTCAAAAGACCCATGGTTTTATAAACATCCTTTCAATTTCCGCTTTTCCTGAGAAAGGGGAGATTCCTCATATATTTGCCCATAAGAAAACAACGATAGCATACCACAAATACCCAGGAAATGCAAAGAAAATCCGGCTTCCCGGAAAAAAGTTTACAAAGGGGGCGGATCCCGCAGGAATCAAAACGTCTCCCCGGGGTGATAACTGCACGGAAAATCTCCCTCCTCCGGCAGCCGCCGCGCTCTCACAGCTCCGTATCCAGCAGCATCCGGATACGGTTTTCCACCGTGCCGCCCCGGAGGGAGGCGTCATAGTCCAGCCCCACGATGAGACTCCCCGGCAGTTGCCTCTGAAGGGCGGCATACTGTCCCCGGCCATAGATGTGCCCCGGCAGACACTGGAAGGGCAGGCCGCTGAGGACTTTACAATACCCCGCCTGTACCCAGGCGGCAGCCTCTGCCGCCAGCAGCCACCCGCTGCCCAGGGCGCAGCGGGTGCCGTTCAGTTTCCTCCCCAGCGCCTTGAGCTCCCGGTACGACGGCAGGACGATGAAGCCGGCCTCTCTCAAAATTTGAATGAAGCGGTTTTGCATAGGGCCGCCTACGGCCGCCAGCAGCTTTCCGCCCAGGCGCATGGGCGGGGGGCCGATCTCCAGATGGCTGTCCAGATAGTACAGGGCGTACCAGGTGAGGCCGTTTACCCCTGCCAGGCACCCCTGGCGCTCCAGGAATGCCGTCAGGCCCCAGTTGCCGAGAGAGCAGTATTTGGTGTAGATGTCTCCCACCAGCGCAATTCTCTGTACCGGCCGGGGGACCTTGGGGATTTCCTGAAACGACCGGGCTATCTCCCGGCACCGGCGGAGAATGCCTCCGGGGGACAAGCCCCGTTTTGCCGCCAGGTCGCGGGAGAGCACCCCTTCCCAGCGACGGATCAGCCGGTCTGTCTCCCCTGGATGGCGCTCCAGGGGACGGGTCTGGTTTCCCGTCAGCAGCAGCGCGTCCCCCCAGAAGGCCGCCGCCAGAGCCCGGAAGGCCATGGCTGCGGAAACCGGCAGTGCAGAGGCCTGCTCCACTCCCCGTACGTTGAAAGACAGCAGCGGCACACGGGCAAAGCCCTCCCGATCCAAAACCGGCCGCAACATCCGGATGAGGCAGGAGCCCCGGCAGCCGTCCCCCGTCTGAGAGATGAGAACGCCGGTGCGCTCCGGGTCGTACTTCCCGGAGCGGAGGGCGGTCAACACCTGCCCGGTAATGAGGGCGAAGGGGTAGCAGAGGTCGTTGTGGGTGTGCCGCAGGCCGTCGTCCTCCACCTCCTCCGCCCGGCCATGGAGCACGACGGCGCGCCACTCCGCAGAGGAAAAGGCCCACTGGAGAAGAGGCCAGTGGGCGTCCAGCAGAGAGGGAATCAGCAGAGTCTTGGCGGGCATGAGGGCACCTTCTTTAATCACAGGCTGTATATCAATGGGATAAATATACTGTTTGTATCTACGCTTCCGGCTTTTCATCCAGCAGCATCCGGATGCGGCTTTCCACGGTCCCGGGGCCGGTGCTGGCGTCGTAGTCCACGCTGACAAGGCGGGTGCCGGGGAGCTTTCGCTGAAGGGCGGCGTACTGCCCCTTGCCGAAGATATGCCCCGGCAGGCAGGCAAAGGGCTGGACGCAGAGAATTTTCCGATAGTCCAGCCGGGACCAGGCGACGGCCTCCGCGGTGATGAGCCAGCCGTCCGCCACGGTGCAGTTGAGGGGGGCGAATCCCTCTGCCTGGGCCTTCATCCGGGCAAAGGGCGGCAGGGTGAGAAAGCCCGCCCCGTTCAAGATCTCCAGCATCTCCCGCTGGAGGCCGCCCAAGAAACGGGCCAGAAGGCGGTACAGCTTCCGCTGAACGGCAGGGCCCTTCAGGGAGTGGGAGTCCATGTAGTACAGCGCATACCAGGTGATGCCGCCCACGCCGATTTCACATCCCTCCGCCGCCAGGTAGCGCTCCAGACCCCAGTTGCCCAGGTGACAGTATTTCGTGTAGATCTCTCCCACGACAGCCACCCGCTGTACCTCCCGGGGAACGGTTTCCAGCCGGCGGAAGGCAGCGGCCATCTCCCGGCAGCGATCCAGGATGTGGCGGCGGGTGAGCCGTTTGCCCTGCCGGAGGTCGGTTTCCAGCTTCCCCATCCACGCCCGCCACAGTGCCTGGGCTTCGCCCGGGCCGGCCTCGTAGGGGCGGGTCTGATTCCGCAGGATGGCCAGCGTATCGCCCCACACGGCGGCGGCCAGGGCGCGGCGGATCATCAGCGGGGTGATGGCCAGACCCGTGTCCCGGTCGATGCCCCGCACGTTCAGGCTCAGCAGGGCCACCTCCGGATAACCGGCTTTATCCAGCGCCTTCCGGGTCAGGCGGATGCCGCAGGAGCCCCGGCACTCGTCCCCTGCCTGTCCCATGAGCACGCCGCAGCGGGCGGGATCATACCGTCCTGAGTTCAGGGCGGAGAGAATTTGTCCTGCTACCAAAAACACGGGGTAGCACAGCTCATTGTGGAAGTAGCGAAGCCCCAGGTCGGCCAGGCCCTGTTCCCCCGTCAACAGCACGGGTTCCCAGCCGTCGGAGGCAAAGGCGTACTGCAGCAGCGGGAACCAGTCGTCCAGCAGGGAGGGGATCAAAAGGGTGCGGCGGTCGGGCATGGAGGGGCCTCCTCTCAGGCGGTTTGGACAGTGTTTGGCCATTTGCGGATAAGCGCTCAGGCGCTGGCGGCGCGGGTGAGCAAAACGACGGTCTCCACATGCCGCGTTTATCAAAACCGCTGAAAATTCAACGCTGGGCGTAGCCAGTGGACGCTAAACGGCCATAAAATAAAGGGTTTGTGGCATAGTTCAGTGTTTACGGCGCTGGGTGGTGCTGGTCGCATCCGATGACATGGTGGCAAATGGGTGGCAAATCCACCACTATTCATTCTTCTGAGCGCAAAGCTATCCCGGTATAATCTGAGAACAGTTTTGGACTAATGTAGTAGTCCTATATATAATGGTCTAATTCAACTGCCGCCCCAATGGGGAGTACTTTCTGTTGCAATCCTTGCTGGACAAATTTCACAGACTTCCCCATAAGATAAGCGGCATGTTCGACTGTTAGCCTAACACTATGAACTCCGATTTCCTTATCACCTGCTAAATATTTTTCAAGATCAGCTTTGTTAACGTAATAGTTCCACCTTTTCCCTCTCCCGGTATAAGCATACCCAATTGGTAAAATTCCACGCTGAAGCCCAATCCTAACAAAATTTTCCGATTTCCCAAGCCGTTCTGCCGCCTGTTTAACTGTAATTTTTCCACCCATATTTTTCCTTTTCCTCGTATAGATTGAAAGTTAATGTTCAATCCCAAAGAATATTACAAATCAAGTCTGTTTCCGCCATCGGTTCCCGGCATGATGGACAGACCATTTTCATGCCATGCCTGAAGCGGCGCATTTCTTTCCCACAGCTATCACAAAATTGGTGGTTCCTGATTCTCAGGGTGTGGGCGGAAGATGTAACCCGGATTCTGTTGTCCAATTCAAAACAGGCGGGGCATTGGTACAAAGCCCATTCTACATCTACAGCCACAGCAAGGGCCGGGGTTGCTTCAAGGACAACTTTCGCTTCCGTGCCAAAGTCACCCGCCAAAATCTTTGCTTGTGCTTCTTCCCGCTCGGTGGGGGCCGTAAATCCTACCCCGATCAGATATTCTTCTTCATGCCCACACTTGGAGCATCTATAAATATAGCCATTGCCCAAAGCAATCCCCCACCCTTCAGGAAATTTAACCATGTTCAGTATAACATAGCATCGGGCAAAATGGAACCCCGGCCACTCCTACAATGGGCCGGGGTTCAACATGACCAAAGAACGTTTGATGGAATAGGACCTGACTGAAGAACCGGCCACAAATACGGCCAAGGGGGGCGGACATGCTTTTTCTGGATGTTCCATTATGCTGTTTCTCCCCCCAAAAGCTGGTTTAGCTGGGCTATCCCCTTTTTGTGGTATCGGTAAAGGCTCTGCATACAATATGGTATTTGCATTTCCATTTGTATCCATGACATTTCCCGGCCTGATCCGGTTAGGCCGTAACGCATCAATAAAATTTCCTGGGTGGTCTGATCCGGTATCCGTTTCACCAATTCCACAACTTCCCCTCGCTGGGCGGACAGTTCATCAATACGGCCTTGTAAATGGCCTTGGAAGGCCGCTATACGGGCTTTGGTGTCCGGGGATAGAATAATACCCATGTAGGGGATTGGGGCCGTTTTAAGGTCTTGTAACTGCCTTATAAGGCATTGTGCATTAGTTGAGTTTTTCAGCATCCTTTCAGCGGGTGACAATTCGGCCATAGCCCATTACACCCCTTCCCCGGAAATTTCCAGCTTTTCCGCAAAATCAGCCGTCCAAGCATCCATGATCCCATCAAGATCAGTGTCCTTGGAAATATGGTTTTCGTTATGCTGTTCAACAGTAATTTGGGCGGTAGTGTATCGGTTGATTGCTTCCCGCTCTGCAATATCCCGCAAATATTTCAAATCTTCATCCGTGTATTCAATGGCATCAGCGGTGGCGGCAGTATTGGCGGCGGTGTCCCCGGTATTACCATAAATGCCTTCCAGGTTGTTCCCGAAATCGTCAAACCCCATTTCATCCAAAGTGGGCATTTTGAACATACCGGAAACAGTATCTTCGATCCCCTCACCAAAGTTGTAACCCAAATCATAAGCGGCCCCGTATTCAAACCGCCCAAGTTTCAGATCATCAGCGTTCATTTTTGCCATCACTTCTTCACCCTTGCCAAAGGTATCTTCTACCCAACCGCCCAAGCTGTCACGCCAGCCCTGAACGGCCCCGGCAAGGTCAGAACCAAAAATGGCATCAATAGCCCCGGCCAAAGTCTGAAGCACCCCAAGAACCGTATCCGCCAAATCAAAGAATAGACGGGCCACGGCCCCGACAGGATCAGTGAACACGTTGCCAATAAAATTCGCCACGGTTGCAACCAAGTTATAAATCAGGGTGAACACATCCACGGCAATATTCCACAGGGCCACGAAAATATTTCCGATAAACGCAAGCGCCGCCATAAATGCGCCGCAAATGATCCCGGTTGCTGAAACACTGGTTCCGGCAAATTTGTTGACCGCCGCCACAGCCGCATAAAAGGCCGCTATCAGGGCGATCACCAGCATGACAATCCACATAATAGGGCAAGCGTAAAGGGCCGTATTTAGTTTGTATTGGGCCGCTGTTTCCGCCGCTGTTGCGCTTACTTCCGCCCCGGTTGCCGCCGCATGAATATAGGCCGCCGCCGCTGAAGCGATTTTCAGCCCTTTAGAAATGGCTTCCAGGGTATTTACCGCCATTTGCCAACCATAGTAAACAGCCAGTGCCCCGGCCACACCCAAAATAATCGGGCCGATCCAACTCCAATTTTCCGCAAACACCGTGGCAACATTCAGCCCAAGGGTGGCAATCCAGGTTAGAATTGTAATCAGGGCGGAAAGGCCGTCCGTGAACCACGTCAACACGGTTTCGATTTGTGGGAATTTTGAAGTGAACACGTAAAAAATTTTCAGCGCGGCGGGATACAGACGATTTCCAAGCGTTTCCCGCAAATCCCCAAGGGAATTATTAAACTGAATAATTTTTCCTTCGGGGGTGTTGCTCATATTGTTATACAGGCCATCCCACGCTTCAGCGATCACGGAATTGATAGCGGCGGCGGCTTGCATATCGGAACTCATATCCAGGTATTCAGCGCCCAAGGCTTCCACAATTTGGGCTTGTGTGGCCGTTCCCTCAATGATTGCCTTTTGCGCGTCCGTAAATTCAAAGCCCTTTTTGGTCATGGCTCCATAGGAACCGGTCATAAGTTTACCAATACCGGTGGCATAATCAACCATGGCCTTACTGTCCACGGCCCCGCCGCCACTCATGCCCATAGAGTAATTGGCAAGGGTATCCATCATGGAAATAATGGCTTCCGTATCGGAAAAGTAGGTTGCCAGTTCAGCGGCCCCGGCAATCATTGCTTCATCCCCGTAAATGCCCCGGTCCTGAATTTCAGACGCTTTAGCGGCGATAGCGTCAAAGGCGCTCACCGTTTGGGTGGTGTCCGCCTGAACTCCAATAGTGATTTGGGTTCCGTCCACCCCGCCCACGAAATTGTTATAGGCGGTGGCGGCTCCGCCCGTGTCAAGGGCCAAAGTGTTTTCCAGGGTGTTCCCATCAATGGTCCCGGTCAGTTCGTCATACACAGCCGCCGCCCCGTTTGCGTCCAGGGCAAGACTGTTTTTCAGGCTGGAACCGTCCACCCCGTTTGCAAAGGTGGAATAATCCAGTTCAGCGGGGTTGGTGTTCAGGGCAAGAGTGTTTTCAAATGTGTTCCCATCCAGGCCCCCGGTGTCCCATTCTACATCAACCGCCGTTTTTGCCGTGGCCCCGTCAAGCTGGTTCACAGCATCTTCACAAGCGGACAGGGAAGCGGTGGCTTCATCGGCGTTGGTGGTAACGGGGATTTCTATATCTTGCGCCCCCATATTCGCCAAAACCAATTTTAATTGATTTTCAGCGTTGCGCTGGATGTTCGCCAATTCAAAATTTTCCTTGCCCCAATTCAGGGCGGATTTTACCTCGGCAATGCTCACCACCGTTGCTAAAATGCCTTTCAGCTTGTTTCCAAGCCCATCAACGGCGGTGGTTCCTTCCCTCACCTGATTATTAAAATCATCCTGGGCGCGGTCAGCGTTCCGCACATGGTCGGCCATTCTGTCCCATTCCGCAGTTGAATCCGCCACAAGTTCACGGGCCTGTTGAAACGCCGCCGTATCAATCACGTTTGCTGAAAGGTCTTGAACATTTTCAAAGGTGTTGATCAGCGTATTCATAGCTTCATGGATTTTGTGAATTGGGCCGCTCATACCGTCATAAATGGCTAATGCCCCGCGCACCGTTGCCATTATGTAACACCACCTTTCTTGACTTTCCGGCGCTCTAATTCTGCTGTCAAGCAGTATTGATAAATTGCCGCCACTGGGGTTTTAGCTGGAATCCAGCCCTTCTTGCTGATTTCTTTTTTGATCTGCCCCGTGGTCAGTTTCATAGCAATCACCGAATTTTTACGCAAGATTTCATACCATTTGAAATCCTTGTTCAACAGTAGCACCCCATTGGGAGAAATCTGGCTGGGCAAATGCTCCAAGGGGACATTGGGATCAGGCTTATAGTTGATTTGCGGAATCAGTGGGATCAGCGCATACCGCACAGCCCACAGGTTTTCATTGATAATCTCAATGTTTGGGTTTTCGTGTTGTAACATGATAGTTCACCACTTTTCAGATTTAAGGACCCCCTGAAGGTTCCGGTTTCCCGGCCTTCAGGGGGAATCCGGTTCACTACTGCAAATCCGAATTGACAAAAACCACCAAATCCATATCGGGATCGGCCCCCATTTCAAACAGGCGGTTTTTAGCGGCAATTCTGGCCGCTTTGACTTCCTCATAACTGGTAAACATCCCGGACGCTCTGAAATTTTCCGGGTTCATATCGCGCATTTTCTCTTGAAGGGCCAGGATTTTAAACACGCCATAGAACCGCCGCGCATCCATCACGGCATCAATGTGATCCTGGGCCGTTCTCATAGCCGGGGCGATTTTCAACAGCAGTTCTTCTTCCTCCAGTTTGATACAGGCCGTAATATTGGCGGTAGCCCTATGGATTGCCTGAAGGCGCTGATCCTCATAGGCCAGCGCATCAGTGGAAACGGCGTTGGCATCCGCATTAGCTTTGGTGATCCCAAGGTCACGGCCAGCGAAAATATAAATCCGGGCCAGCCGGGTTTCATTCTCAACGTGGAAATCACGCTGTTCAATAAATTCCCGTTCTTTGTTCGGCTCCGTGGAATTGTTGTAACGCTGGATCATGCTTTGGATTTCCGGCCATTCATCTGCCGTAGGCCGGGGAACAGCGGCGGCATATTCTTGATTCGCTTTTTTCTGCGCGGCATTCAGCAGGGCGGCAATTTCATCATGCGCCGCCTTAATTTTGGTGTCGTAGGTGTCCCGGATAGCCTGTTTCTTTGCGGCCCAAATTTCAGCGCCCACAAAAAACTTGTTGCCCTGGATCGTGGTGTATTTGCAATCAGCGATTTCCTTGTATTTCGCCATTTCCAAATTCACGATTTTCTGAAGCTGGGCTTTTACCTGGACTTTCAGCTTTTCAAAATCGGTCATATTGTCCATTCCTTTCCTTGCCGCTATGCGGCCTGTATTTGGGCCACAAACGGCCCTTATTTAACGGCCCCGGCAATCAGGGTGGCAATGTGCCGCAAATCCTCCAAAGGGGCGTTGTAGAAGTCGGGGTTCCAAAGCCAATGATTCGGGTGTTCCGGACGCTTGTATTTCTGGCAAAGTTCATCCGCCCAAATCACGGCCCACCGCTTCCGGCTCCATCCATCTTCCTTGTGAAGCCGGGTCAGAATGGTATTTACCAACGTGGCCCGTCCTTCCCCCTGTCCATCATCATTCTGGACAAAGTGATCAAGGGAAGTTTGGCTTTCAGGGTAACACAGGGGCTTCCCATCCAGGCACAGATAATCCCCCTCCACCTGAAGGGGTGTTCCATACGGGATATTGACCGGCCCACAAACGGCATCAAACCGCGCACGTTTCCGGGCGATATAGGTTTTATGTTCCTTGTATTCCATTGGTTCAACCTCCAAAAATCTATTCAGGCCAGAAATAATAATTTTCGCGGGCGCTTTCGCGCCATTCATGTTCCGGCCTTTCCGGGCCGGTTTTTTGTTGGGGCCGTCCCGTTCGCCCCCTTGCGGGGGCGCTGGAAACAGCGGAAATGGCCCTATTCCCGGCGTGGATCACTGTGATTGTGCTGGACAGGGTGGCGGCGCTCAAAGTCATAGAAGTTTTATTCAGGGTCAGGCTTCCCGCCGCCTTGCTGATCGTTCAGTTGACCGTTTTTGCCGTGGTGCTTCCATCCGGCCATTGGTAGTTCGGGCCGGGGGCGAAGGTGGCCGGATATGTACCGGCATCGGTTCTGGTGGTTGTCCCGTCAACCGTTTTGACAAGCTGGATATAGGCTCCTAGCAGTTCCCGGACAGTTCCACACAGGCGGCATAAAGGATTTCCCCATCATCGGGATCACGGGCATACAGGCCCAAACCCGCATGTGGTAGCCCACAGTCAGTTTCATGTTGCTGAAGGCCGTTTCCACCTTGACCGCAACTTCATTTGTCCGGCTCTTGCGGGATACTTCCGCTTCCTGCATGATCCCGTTCAGGCTGTCCAACCCCTCCAATTCCTCCACCTGATATTCCACATCTGAAGCGGCAACTTTGGTGAAGTCAATGTCCGTGGCCGTTCCCTCAAGCATTTTGGCAATCAAGGCTTGCCCTTTGTGCGTTACAACCAGCTTACTAAATTCAGCTTTTTTTTTGAATGTTAATTTTCAACCTCTTGTTGTCAGTCAGGCGGAATATCATCATACAGAATCACAGGAACCCCGCCTTCTACTTTGAGTTTGTCGGTAAACAATCCAAGGTGCTTTCCCAACAGTTCCAAGCATTTTACTTTGTCATAAAATCTTACCTCCCGTTCTATGATCGGGCCATCCTTGCCCATCTGTGTTCTGATTCTCACCCCGGCAATACAGGCGGTATCTTCCCGGCTTGCCCCAGCCTTGATCGTGCCGCTGTCCATATCAATCACATCCACCGGGTTTAGAAACGCAACCTTGGCAAGTTCCCGGATCACCCGGTCTTGATTGATCCCGGTTCGGCGGCTTCTTTCAGCCATAGCACGATCAATAGCGGCCTGAATGTTGGGTTTCGTCAGGTTTTCACATCCAATGTCACGGGCCGTTTTAGGAGAGTAACCCGCCCTAATTGCCGCCTGGGTTGCGTTCAGGTCGATCAGGTATTCTTCCACAAATCGCCGTTGCTTTTCGGTCAAAATCATCACTGCCTTTCCAAGTCTATTTTACCATTTTCGGAAACTAAAACAACCGATTTTCTTCATTTGTTTCTGAAAAACGCCATTTTCAGAAACGTTTTTGTTCAACTTCTTGAATTTACTGAACATAGTATAAAAACCGCCCAACTGTTACGGCTGGGCGGTTCTTTTGGCCTGTTCCCGGTAAAATGCTTTCAAACAATAACCGTATCCCCGGCAAAACTCCGCTTGTACGGTTCTCACCGGCGCTTCCTGCATCCGCTCATAAATTTTCCCGTCAAGCTGGATCAGGGCTTGCACCGCTTCTTCCGTTGGGATTGTCAGCCGCTTTCCACCATACTTGGCGGCAATCTTCAGGGTCACTTCATCCCCGGCCCAATCCCGCAAATCATCAATCAGCATCGGGGGACGGCTCCAACGGGGGAAGGGTCAGCGGCTTGATCTGGCCGATAAGCTGACTGATTTCCTTGTCCCGAAGGGTGACAACCTCCAACAGCGTTTCGGACAGGTGTGCCGCCTGTTCCCCGGCCTTTTCGTCACCCTCCATAGTGCCATTCCAAACCAAAACGCTAAGAACGCTAAGGGAGTGCTTCAGGGATTCAATTTTGCACGAAAAATCGTTCAGCGCGTCCAAGGTTTCCCGGCTTACTCCATAATCCGGGGCATCAACCACAAATTGGGCCATCTTCATTGCAAAATCAGTAGTCATTATGTACCGTCCTTTCTCTTGTCTGGCGGGGCGGTTTGTGTTACAATCAGCGCAAACCGCCCAAGGTGGTTCTGGCCCCTTTGCGTCTGGCTTTGGAAGGGCGTTGACGCAAAGGGGCCCTTCTTACTGTTGACCTTCGTTCAATTCGCTTACAATTATCGGGTTCCGCTGGATGAAAACATATTCGCCGCCAATCCGCTGAATCCTCTGGCAATCAATATCTTCACAACACCCGGTTTGCTGTTTCCCTAAATATTCCGTTGCGTGGATTTTCCCGCAATCAGGGCAGCTATACCAGTAATGCCCATTGTGATAGCAGAAGGGAAGCACCACCCGCAACCCGTCAGGGTTTTCCCATGTGCGCCGGTCTATGTACCATTCATCAGCTTCCCCACGGTTCACAATCACGATTTGCAGGAAATAAACTTCAGAACACGGACTATTCAGCGCCATTGAAATTAACTTTTCAAATTTCATTACTTGCCTTTCACCACCTTTTTTCATGCTTCATACGTTACTTGTTAAATACGTTACTATCGTTACTTCACGTTATTAACATCACTTAACATCAAGTAACATAAGTAACGTAAGTTGTATGGGAACACTTACTTTTTGTTTTTCTGAAAAGTATGTTTTCGTCCGCTTGCACCGCCGTTTTTGCCAGGGGGGAACCACTTAATATCATCCCGAAGCCATAGCATTTGCGCGGTTGTCCTGATCCTGCGTCCGAATCCTCGTATATCTTCAGCGGGTGGTGTTCCCGCCAACTCAATTACAGCATTAAATAAATCGGTAGCTGTTCCTTTCCACATGAGAGAATCTTTCAACAGATATTTTACCGCCCTAACCACCGGATCACTTTCATATTCCAGGGTCAAGCGCCGCGCTTCCACTTCATCAACGGAACCTTTACATTCCCAACGGCAAGAATCGGGGTTAAATTCAATGATTGTATCATCCGCGATCACGTCCCGCCCGGTAACGTGCAAGGTGGTTTCTTTGTCTGCCCGGTTCGATTTTTGCATTACAAGGGCCGTGTCCACAGAACCAAAAATTCCGTTTGTCCCGGAAATGCGTTCAAATACATCCCCTTCACCCTTGCCCTTTTTCAAGTGGTGAACCAGCAGAACACAGATTGAATGACTATCCGCAAACCGTTTTATAAGGCCCATTTGCCGGTAATCGTCAGTATAGGCGGATTCTCTGTTTTTTGTGGCCCCTTTGACTTTTTGCAGGGTGTCAATTACAATCAAGCCCGTTTTGGGACGGCTCCTGATATACCCTTCTAACTGCTCAATCAAGCCATTATCAAGGTTTTCCGCCGTGATTGCATAGTCAAAACCGGGCGGGGCCGGATCACCATAGGTCAGACGGTTTATTCGATCCTGAAGGCGGTTCTTGCTGTCCTCCAAGGCCAAATATAGGCAACCGCTTTTTTCTGTCCGGTGGTTCATAAATTTGTCACCAGCGGCCACAGACAGGCACAGATCAAGCACCCACCAGCTTTTCCCATACTTGGGCGGGGACGCTAACAGGCTTAACCCCTGGGGGATCAGATCAACCACAATCCACCGAATGGGGGGTAACTGTTCCGCTTGAAGGTCACGGGCAGACTGAACGCACAGTTCAGAAATTTTAATTCGCCTTGAACCAGTAGAACCCCGTTCATACTTTCCAACGGAACCACAGATAGTTTCCAATTCCCGATCAGGGAGAGGGGGATCACACCGGCCAGCGTTCACGGCTTTCAATGTCGCAAGGATTTCCGGCTCTGTGTAGGCTTGCGCCCGTAAGCTGGAAGCCATCTTGAACAGCGTTGAATTTCGTTCACCGCTGGGGATTTTTCCGGGCAGTTCAAACGGTGCGCCGGTGTCCTGGTTTGTTGTCAGCAGTTCCAACAGAAAACCGGGAAGATCGGCGGGGCCGTCCGGCATTGCTGAAGGGTTCAGGCCGTCAAGCCATTTGTAAGGGTTCCCGTTGGGGTGTATGCTGGGCGGAAACATGGAGTAACCGCCGTTTCCCCTCACATCCACATTGGGAAGAATACCAACAAAATTTCCAATGGGGGCATCAGTACGGAATAGGAGTTGTTTCCCGCCCCGTCCGCTTTGGAATGTCCAGGTGGGCGGGATTTCTCCCCCATGCTGGGCGGTGTACTCCATCAGGGATTCTTCCCCGTCCGGCTCCCCGTCCGCTTTAGGCTTGTCCAGGTCAATAGCCACGATCCCGCCGCCCATCTTAACACCGATATTGAAAAGCCGGTTGTGTTCGCCCTCCCACAGCTTCAGGGCCACGGCGGGATCAGTGGTAGCGGCTTCCTGCCAATCCATCACGGCGGCTTTCTTGCCCTGGATTTGCAGTTGGAACACAGGCAATCCAAGCGCGGCATATTCCGCCGCTATGGGGCCGAAGCTGATAGGTTCGCTTTTCAAGGTTTCATCACCTTCTTTTTTTTTGCCAATTTGCTTTCGGAATCCCTGTTAGACATTATCCGCCATTGCCGTGGCGTTTGTGTCGATAATGTCAGCCGGATCACATTCCAGCAGTTGGGCCAGCCGTCCAACGGTTTTCGTCCTCAACTCGTCCCCGTTCTTGATTTTCACAAGAGTATTGGGGGCCAGATGGGGGCGAAGGTCAGTTAAGGCCATACACCGCCTTGCAAGAACCAAATCCAGCTTGTTTTTGGAAATTCGCATGGTTCAACCTCACTTTCTGTTCTGGTATGTTAATTTTCAAGGTGCTTTGTGGTTTCCCACGACAGCGCCGGGGCGCTGTTTCGGCCCGGAACCACCGGGGCCATCATCAGGCGGGGACTTCTCTTGTAATGGCTTGGCCGTTGTCATCGTACACCGGGCCGCTTCCTGTCCAGCGGTATTGGGTGTTCCAGCTAATCACACCATTCAAACCGTGGGTGGCTTCATGTACGTTCTTGGCCCAAACTTCAAGGTTGATTCTCTCGCTGGTCTTGATATGCTGGATACCAACGCTGAAAAGCTGTTCCGTCATGGTCAAACCTCCATTTCTGCGATAATCACCACATAATCAAATTTTGTTTCCAGATAGGCGGCTTCCAGTTGGGGTTCTTGCAGGGTTTAAAATGTCCGTTGTTGTTGGTTGCCTTCATGGTCATTCCATTCCACAATGAACATGGAGGGCGACTCCTTTTTCAAAAAAACTACTTGACAGGTAGTTTCTTGGTATAGTATACTACGTTATAGGTAGTCTGTCAAGAGGTTTCTCGTTGACTTTCTGTAAAAAACTACGTATAATGTAGCTATTCCGAATATAAGGGGAATTGCTATGATAGGCGATCAAATTAGGGCGGCCCGAAAAAAACATGGGTTGACGCAGGTTGAACTTGGAAACGAAATAGGCGTAAAAGGTGCAACTGTTACTCGCTATGAGAAAGGGGTGATAATTCCAAACTTTGATATGCTCAAAAAGATAGCTGATGTATTGCACATCGATATTACTGAATTGCTGTCAGATGAACAATTATATTCTCGCAAATTAAATGCCGCTAACCATGGTTTGCTTGCCGTCCTTGAAACTATCTATGATTCTGTTAATTTGGAATGGAATCAAGAATATGACTGTGAAGGTATTCCCATAGAGCCAAGCGGCGAATTTACTGTAACGCTGGTAAAAGAAACGGAAATAATCTATTTGACTAAACAAACCTGGGAAACCCTGTTCGCCTTTGTCCGCAACAATCTTCCGACTTTCGTTGAAATGGCTCGCCAAGAACCACCCGAAAAATAAAACCCCGCCACAGGCCCGCAGGCCCATAGAGCGGGGTTAGATGGAAGGGGGGGTATACAACAGGCCACCCACGGCACAAATGCCGTAGAATGGCCCGTAGAGGGCCGGACGAACCAGCGACGAATTTCGTCGATCCAGAACAAAAAGAATCCCCGGTACGGCAATACCAGGGATTCCGAAAGCACCCACCGCAAGAAACCAACCAAAGAATCAAGGGTGGACAGGTACATTATAGCACCTGCCCTTGGTTCAACGCAACCATTTTTGAAAAGGACAGGTGATAAAATGACAGGTGGCACAAGAAAACGTGGCTCCACATGGTCATATTACTTTGACTTGGGGCAGATCAACGGCAAGCGCCAAAAGAAGGAAAAGGGCGGCTTCAAAACCAAGAAAGAAGCTGAAGCGGCTCTTGCCAAAGCCATCAGCGAATACAACAGCGCCGGGGCGGTCTTTGAACCCTCCGAAATCACCGTGGCGGATTTCTTGGATCAGTGGTATGATCTGTACTGCAAGCCTAACCTGAAGTACAATACCCAAGTGGGATATCTGCGGATCATAGAAGGACATTTGAAGCCCAAATTTGGCCCCTATCGCCTGAAGGCTATTACATCGGCTATCTTGCAAGAGTATGCCAATGACATAAAAATGAACGGCTATTCCAAAAGTTCCATGGTGGGCATCCTCTCCGTTTTTGGGGCCGCTCTTGATTATGCGGTTGAACCGCTTCACTACCTTTCCGCAAACCCAATGCGTTATGTGAAATATCCCAAGGTGGAAAAGAAACCCCGTGAACGGATCATCCTTGCCCTGGATGAATGGCAGAAAATCATTGACCGGTTCCCGGTTGGCTCCCGGTATCACATCCCGCTTATGATCGGCTTTTATACCGGCCTGCGGATTTCTGAAGTATTTGCCCTTACCTGGGATGATATTGATTTGGACAAACGCACAATCACCGTTTCCAAACAGGTTGTGAAGCGCAACTTTGGGGCCGATGTTCGCAAAGCTGTTGAAAAGCGGGGTAAGAAAGAACTGCGTTCTTCCTGGTATTTTACCAGCACGAAAACCCCGGCATCCCAAAGGGTGGTTCATTTTGGTGATACGCTATACCGGGCGCTGAAGGCGGAAGAGGTGGCCCAAATCAAACATGAATTGAAGTATAGCGAATATTACACAATCCACGCTCTGAAGAAAGAGGTTGACGAAAAGGGGAATGATATGTTCCGCATTATTCCCCTTCAAAAGGGTGTCGGTTCAGCCTCGCCCCGTGTTCATTTGGTATGTGTGGCAGAAAACGGGGAATATACCTCCACCGATTCTTTCAAATACTGTGCCCGGATCATCCATAAGGAATTGCTGTTGGCCTTTGATTTCCATTCGTTGCGCCACACCCACGCCACTTTGTTGATTGAAGCCGGGGCCGATGTTAAGGACGTGCAAGAGCGGTTAGGCCACACCAACATTCAAACCACCTTGCAAACCTATGTCCATGACACCGAAGGCATGAAAGCCCGTTCTGTTGATCTCTTTGAACAGGCGATGAACCGGAAAACTTCATAAAAGTGATAAAAGAGGGCTGAACCAACAGAAGTTCAGCCCTCTTTGAACGTATAACGCCAATTTTTAAAATTACGGTGGCAAATGGGTAGCAAATCGCCATTTTTCAAGCCATCAAAATACCAAAAATCCTTATTTCATGCGGGTTAGAAGGCACACGGTCTCGACGGTACTCTCTTTGTCCCAACTAATTTCGTCCGTCTCCTGCCCATTAAAGTAGACAGGGAAGCGAAATTTGATGTGCTTCAGAAATCTGCCATCTGGAAGGCGTTCCGGGTAGATGTCGACTCGCTCAATAAAGCTGCCCATGAATTCTTTTTTCTCCGCATCAGTGAACTGCTCATATAACTTGTCAAAATATTGGAGATATTGATATACTCTCTTCCCAGAGATTCGCTGCTGGTCAATATTTCTGATGCGGGTTTGAATCTCATCAATGTGCGATTCTGTTTCGTCCATCTGATCGTACAAGGACTCCATGCGCCGCTGCAAGTCGGAGCGTTTTCTATCATAGTGACGATCTATGAAATCCAGGGTATCTATTTCTTGACCCAGTCTGTTTTTGGCCCAATCCAACTGGCGCATCTGCTTGCACAGAGAATCCAACTCAGTTTGCAGTTCTGCGATATCCACTTTGGAATTTATCTTTTTCCGAATGGCTTCCTCAAATTTGGGATTCTGCACCAGGGAACGGATTAGTTCTGCGACAGCATCATCAACAACAGTCTGATTCCATTGTTTTCTGTAATCACATCGATGTCCATCGACCTGCAGCCGATGTTTGCAGGCATAGAAAAAATAGTCCTTGTATAGCGAACCATCCGTTTTCTTCTTCCGGTTTACGTTGCCATACATGGGACTTCCGCAGTTGGGACAGCGGAGAATCCCAGAAAGTATGTGCTCATGTTTCAGGCTATGCGTTTTGGCCGATCTGGCACCGGTTACTTTTCGCTTCTGTTGGGCCAGTTCCCAATCTGCCTCTGATATGATTGCTTCGTGAATTCCGTCATATAGCAAGTAGTTAGCCTGTTTCACAACGTGGTATTCATTCCGTTTGCCAGAGACCTTCTCGGTTTTCCGACGTCCATAAGCCAACTTCCCGGAATATATTGGATTATCTAATACGCTCTTTACAAACTTTACAGAAAAGGCATCCAGTGAGTTATTCTGGCGTTTTTTCTTCTGAAAGTTCTGGTTTAGCCACACAGTAATTTTGCTCATCCCCATATTAGTATGGATGAATTTATCGTAAATGGCTCTGATGACCTCGGCCTCGTCCTCAGCAATCACCAGCCGTCCACCCTCCAAGTAGTATCCATAGGGGGCAAAGCCGCCATTCCATTTTCCTTCACGAGCCTTTTGTTTGCGCCCTTCCATAGTCTGCACCAGAATATTTTCACGTTCAATTTCCGCAACCGACGAGAGTACGGAGATCATCAGCTTGCCCGAATCCTTGGAACTGTCAATGCCATCCTCCACACAAATCAGATTGACACCAAAATCCTGCATTAGCTGCAAGGAGTTCAGAACATCGGCGGCGTTCCTGCCGAAACGGGATAGCTTGAATACAAGCACATATGCTACTCCGTCTTTATTGTCTTGGATATCGTTAAGCATCCGCTGAAATTCCAGACGGCCCTGAATATTCTTGCCGGAAAACCCTTCATCAGAATACTCACCCACAATGGTCATATTTTGGTATTCTGCATACTTCCGCAACTTTTCCCGCTGAGCATCCAGGCTATAGCCATCAACTTGAACTGAAGTAGATACTCGTGTATAGGTATAGCATTTTACAGGCTGAGCGTTGTTTGCTGCCATCCCCGCAGTCTCCTTTTCTGATTTGAAAATGATGGTATAACGATACTTGTCCCACTAAAATTATATTGGCATTTACTGGCTGTGTCAAATTTATTTTGTGTGAGCAGCAAGATGAGCAGCAAAAAGCCGCAGGGGCTGATGACAGCTCCTGCGGCTCCGTCCTTTGGGAAAAGATGCAATTTCTCAGGCAGTCTTCCGTTCTTCTGCCTGTGGGAGCACATCCCCATATTTCTCAATCATCCGCACCATGAAATCAACACACTGGCCGAAATAGACATCTTGGAGGCTCTCTGTTGCTCTTACTGTATCTTTTGTCGTCTTCAAATCAATCAGTCCTTTATGTAAACTTGGCACAATTCAGGCCTGATTCACAATAGGAAAGACTGCCTTGAAGTATTCGGAGACGATTTCATGTGGGGCAACCGGAAAAGCAGGAGCCGGATGTGGTCGGTTGTGAATAAAATTGTTGTGGAAATACCAGTGTAAGTGTGGTATACTGATGATGGTAAATCAATTGGAAGGGGTGTTGACTTATGGGCCTGCTGCCGATGGGAGCGGATATACTGCCGCCGTCCGATGACCGAGTGTTCAAGCTGCTCCTGACTTCGCCGGAGGCCAGGCAGGGGTTGATAAACCTGATCTCAAGCGTCATTGGCCGCACCGTTGTGGATGTGGCGCTTCACCCAAATGAGTTAGCGCCGGAGGACACGGAGGAAAAAGCAGAGCGGTTTGATGTCAACTGTAAGATAGACGACGGTTCTCAGGTCAACCTTGAGATGCAAGCCAGCCATATGGTGGAGGATGTGGACGGCCAGCACAAGAACCTGAAAGGCAAGAGCATTTACTACCTGACAGATCTGCACTCGTCCCAGCCTGCGAAAGGGCTGCGGCGGTATGACCGACTGGCTCGCTCATACCAGATCACGTTCTGTTCCTACACGGTCTTTCCCAATACACTGGACTACCTGAACTCGTTTTCCCTGCGGCATGACACAACGGGGGAACTGCTGTCGGACGCTATTAGTCTGACGTTTGTTGAGTTGTCGAAGCTGGATGAAGTGATAAAGAAGCCTGTCAGCGATATGACAGACCTGGATAAGTGGTCAGTATTTTTGCAGTATGCGCCTGACCCCGAACATCGGGAGACGGTGAACAAGGTCATTGAATCAGAGGAGGTGCTTCAAGTGGCCGGGAATCTTTTAATGAGCATCAGTCGGAACGAGCGGGAGCGGGCGATCTTCCGCAGCCGCCGGAAATTCCAAACGGATCTGCAATCGGATCTGGCTACAGCCGAGGATAACGGTGCCAAGAGTGCAACCCTATCTATCGCAAAAAAGCTTTTGGCGATGGATATGTCCCATGACCAAATTGCGGCGGCTACAGGACTGGCACTTGTTGAGATAGAGGCTCTTCGTAAGGAAATCTGACCAGCGGCAAGAAAAGCCGGGAATGCGTTGATGTACTCCCGGTTCTCAGCCTAATACTCAGGAGAGAGGGCGGCTCGTGCGGGCCGCCCTCTCTTTGTGCTCAGCTATTTTCCCCCAGGCAATATTCTTTGACCATCTCTGGAGCAGTACATTTCAAACGAAATCCGTGAATTACCAGCGTCCCAGAAGCAGCCAAAGAATACCTGCCTGATGGCGCAAATCAAGTAGAAACAGCGAATCCAAGATTGCCGATGCGACCATAACGTGGTATAATGAGAAAAATTGTGTTTTTCAATTAGTTTTTGTGGAACAAGCGTCCATTTTACAAGATAGAGAGGTAACCGCCATGAGCAACGAGAAGATTTCAGAAGTAGGAATCAACATTCAGGAAAAGGCCACGGTTATCTGGAACATCGCAAATGCCCTCTTTGGCTACTTCAAGCCCCATGAGTACGGCCTTGTGATTCTCCCTATGACGGTGGTGAAGCGGTTCCACGACTGCTTGCTACCCACCCACGCCGCCGTGCAGGAACAATATCAGAAGGTGAAGAAGCTGGCGGTCATCGATGGCTTCCTGACCCGTGCGTCCGGTTACCAGTTCTACAACACCAGCAAGTTTACCTTTGATCTGCTGCTGGCCGACCCGGACAACATCGAGGCCAACTTCCGGGACTACCTCGCCGGGTTCTCCTCTAACGTCCAGGATGTGCTTGCCAAGTTCGACTTTGACAACATTATCAAGCGGATGGTGGATTGCAATTCCCTCTACCTGGTCATCAAGGAGTTCGCCTCTCCGAAAGGCTACCTCGGCCCGGACAGGATCAGCGCTGTGGACTGCGGTTACATTTTCGAGGATCTGGTGAAGCGCTTCTCCGAGTCCTACGATGAGGAAGCTGGAGCTCACTTTACCAGCCGGGACATCATCTACCTGATGACCGATATCCTTCTGTCCGATGCCGATTTGAGTCGGGCGGGGAATGTCACTGTCTACGACATGGCCATGGGCACCTCTCAGATGCTCTCCTGCATGGAGGAGCGCATCCACGATCTCAATTCTGAAATCGAAGTGACCTGCTTTGGGCAGGAGCTGAATCCCGCCACCTATGCCATTGCTAAGGCCGATATGATGATCCGGGGCGGCGACCCCAACAATATGCGGTTTGGCGACACCCTCTCCGATGACCAATTCAAAGGGTTTACCTTCCAATACTGCATCTCCAACCCACCCTTCGGCATCGACTGGAAGCGGGAGCAGAAAGCGGTCGAGGCGGAGGCGGCACTGGGCGAGCTGGGCCGCTTCGCCCCCGGACTGCCCAAGATCAGCGACGGGCAGCAACTTTTTCTGCTGAATGGCCTTTCCAAACTGGCCCAGAATGGCAAAATGGCCATCATCCAAAACGGCTCCCCGCTGTTCTCCGGGGATGCTGGGAGCGGCCCTTCCTGCATCCGGCAGTACATCCTGGAGAACGACTGGCTGGACGCTATTATCCAACTCTCTACCGACCAATTCATGAACACGGGCATCAGCACCTATATCTGGGTGCTATCCAAGGACAAGCCGGACTACCGGGCCGGGAAGGTGCAGCTCATCGATGCCTCCCACTGCTGTGAGCCCCGGCGGAAAAACATCGGCACCAAGCGCAATGACATCACCGACCTGTGCCGGGGGCTGATTGTGCGGGCCTACGGCGAGTATCGGGACGGCGCTGTGTACGGCGACAAGGGCGGCGTGTACTGCGAGAGCAAGGTGTTCGGCTCGGAGGAGTTCGGCTACAACAAGATCGTGGTGGAGCGGCCCCTACGGGACGAGCAGGGGGAGATCGTGCTGAAAAAGGGCAAGCCTGTGGCAGACCCCGCCCTGAGGGACACGGAGAACGTGCCGCTGGTGCAGGACATCGACTACTATTTCCGGCGGGAGGTGCTGCCCTACGCCCCCGACGCCTGGATCGACCACAAGAAGACCAAGGTGGGGTATGAGATCCCCATGACCCGGTATTTTTACGAGTACCAGCCCCCGGAGCCAGTGGAGGGCATCGTGGAGCGGATCACCGCCCTGGAGGCCGATATCGCCGCCAGCTTGAAGGCGCTGTTCCATGAGGAGGGCGAGTGATGGCACGGGAGATGAAAGATAGCGGGGTTGCGTGGATTGGGGAGATACCTGCAACATGGACTTTATCTAAAATTGGAAGTCTCTATACACAACGCAATGAAAAGGTAAGTGATAAGGATTTTGCGCCTTTGTCGGTGACCATGAAAGGTATTGTTCCTCAATTGGAAACAGCGGCAAAAACAGATGATGGTGACAACCGAAAGCTTGTCCGAAAAGGCGATTTTGCAATTAACAGTCGATCTGATCGACGGGGTTCATGCGGAATCTCTGCCTATGATGGGTCAGTATCTCTGATTAACATTATTCTGATACCACGGGGAGAAATGCACCCAGGTTATTATGATTGGCTTTTCCACACATCTCTTTTTGCTGATGAATTCTATAAATGGGGACATGGGATTGTGGATGATTTATGGACGACACGATGGCAAGAGATGAAAGCTATTTGTGTTCCTGTTCCTCCCTACTATGACCAAGAACGTATTTCAAGTTTTCTCAACGAAAAATGTGCTGAAATTGATGCTGTACTGGACAAAACCCGCACATCCATCGAGGAATACAAAAAGCTGAAACAGGCCATCATTACCCAAGCCGTCACCAAGGGTGTGCGGGGGAATAGGCCGATGAAAGAGAGCGGAATAGCATGGATAGGTTCTATTCCTTCGGAATGGGATGTGTCAACCTTGGGGAAATTTATTGCTATCGATTCCGGAATCTCCATAGGTAGAAAATATGAGTTAGAAACTCCGCTTGTTGAGGTTCCATATTTGAGAGTTGCAAATGTTCAAGGAGATCATTTGGATTTATCAGATGTAGCAACTATCATGGTGACCCCGGAAGAAGCCGAAAAATACAGGCTCAAAGCTGGTCAGCTTCTTATGACTGAGGGTGGTGACAGAGACAAATTGGGTAGAGGATGCCTCTGGAATGGAGAAATAGAGAACTGCATTCATCAAAACCATGTTTTCTCTGTCCAGACAGATGACCGTCTTACAGTCCGGTATCTTGATTACGTAACAACATCAGAGGTCGCAAGAGTGTATTTTGATGTGACCGCAAAGAAAACCACAAATCTTGCCTGTACCAGCAAATCGACAATTCAAAAGTTTGTAATTCCTATTCCTTCTGTCACTGAGCAAAGGGCCATTTGCAATTACTTGGATGAAAAGTGCCAAAAGTTGGACAGGGTATTGCAGAAGAAAGAAAGTATCATTGAGCAACTGGATAGTTATAAAAAATCTGTAATTTATGAATATATAACTGGGAAAAAGGAGGTTTGAATTTTGACAGAGGCTGAATACGAAGCATGGTTTGACAAATATCTTAGAGACATTGAGGCTCTCAATAAAACTGATGTTGGGAAAAGCCCTCTTTCAAGAATTCCAAAGCCACTGAATAGAAAAGCATGGATGATTCTCTGCATTATCGGATTAGTGGTAAGTATGGCAATATCTTGCTTATTTTCATGGATTTATGAAATGAAAGGCCTGTGGTTTTTTAATTGGATTAGTAATACGTTCCTCAGCCTTTCTCTTGGTGTTGTTGCCAGTTTGCTAATTATGGTATACACCAATGCAAGGGAGAGAAATGTTGCCTTCTATTCTGATATTATCCCTGTACTTGAAAATCGCCATGAGAATATGCACAAAGCATATTTTGATTACTCCTTGAAGATTGATCGGTTTTTTTATTCCCATGATTACGAAAAGTGCTATTATGCATGGCACGCAAATTGCAATACATGCCTCGTTATTTTGGAATTCCTGCGCTACCTCTACACAGTACTGCCTTTCCACCCGAAAAGTCTAACCTCTTCATTAGAGAAGATTGAAAAAGCCGAGGACAACTTGACAGAGGCAAATGAAAAGATTTCAAAAGAATTTTTTGCCCATAATACGATAAGTGAGGAAACTGAAAGAATATGTCGTCAAGCATCGGATTGCGGATTGGTGGGCCTCTATGAAATTGAAAGCTTAATTCAAGAGCTTAAGTGTAATCTTTATGGCATAAAATATGGCAAAGCATCAAAAGCTGTAAATGATAAAGATGTAGTTATCTAAATGCGTAAAATTTTCAATCCATATAAAGTATTAAAAAGAATATGTGACCAGAAAAAGAGGTTAAGGAATGAGCTTTGAAGGTTTATCTCTCGAAATGCAAAGCGCTATCGTATCAGGCGTAATAGGGCTTTCGGGTGCTGTGATTGGTGCCTTGGCAACACTAATTGCCACTTGGTTAACTCGGAAATTGCAGACATCCGGAAAAGTTTCTTTATTTGCAAAAATGGTGTACTCAAAGAGCTCCGTTGATAAAGCGTGCGGGTATTATCCGTGTCAAACAGAGCCTGGATTATATTTACGCATTCCCCTTTGGCTGGATATTGTGAATACCAGTGGAGTCTCTCGCATTGTTCGAAATGCGAATTTATATGCCTATTCTGGCAAAAAAGAAATTGCCTCATTCACGCAAATACAGCGGATAGGTGATGGGGAAAGTGCTATCTCACTTGGAAACAACGAAGCATATACATTCGTAATTCCCCCAAATAGTGCTTGTCGTTTCGATGTAGAATTTATGTTGAAAGAAACCGAACTATCTCCTGATGGAAAAGAATTTGATGAAATTGTCTTATCCTATTTTGATGAAAAGAATCGAATCCATGCTTTTCACCTTATAAACATTGATTTCTGCTGGATTGAAAAGAAAATACCAATGGAGAAACAGTGGATTGCCTTAGATGAGGAGTGTCACTATGGAAGTCACTGAAAAGCGCTTTGAATCCGACATTGAAGCCGCTCTTCTCTCTCCCGCTGGCGGCTACACCAAGGGCACGGATACATACGATCCCAACCTGGGCCTGTATGTCGGCACCCTGATCGGCTTTGTTCAGGCCACCCAGCCCAAGGAGTGGGCCCGCTTCGAGAAGCAGAACCAGGTCGATCCCGTGCGGAAGTACTGTATGGCTTTCAATTCCGCCTGCGAAATGGACGGGCTTCTCTCCGTTCTCCGCCACGGGTTCAAGCACCGGGGCATCACCTTCCACGTCTGCTACTTTATGCCGGAGTCCGGCCTCAGCGAGACCGCCGCCCAGCGGTATGCCCGGAACAAGATTGAGTGCTACCGCCAGTGGTACTACTCCGCCGACACGAGGAAATCCGTGGACATGGTGCTGACCGTCAACGGCATCCCGGTTTTCGCCTTTGAGCTGAAAAACCAGTACACGGGGCAGACCGTGGAGAACGCCAGACGACAGTGGATGTATGACCGTGACCCACGGGAGCTCTGCTTCCAGTTCAACAAGCGCATCCTGGGCTTTTTCTGTGTGGATCACACCGAGGTCTGGATGACTACCAAGCTGGCCGGGAAGGATACCTACTTCCTGCCCTTCAACCAGGGCTCCAACGGGGCCGGGCAGGACGGCGGCAAGGGCAACCCGCCCAACCCGGACGGCTACCCCACGGCCTACCTCTGGGAGCAGGTCTTTCAGAGGGACAGCATGATGGACATCCTGCAAAAGTTTCTCCATTTGCAGGTGAAAGAGGAGAAAAAGCAGCTCCCAGATGGTACCGTGAAGACCGTCCGGAAGCATGCGCTGATCTTTCCCCGGTACCATCAGCTGGACGTGGTACGGAAGCTGCTGGCCGACGTTTCTGCCCACGGTGCCGGGCGGAACTATCTGATCCAGCACAGCGCAGGTTCCGGCAAGTCCAACTCCATCGCTTGGACGGCCTACCGGCTGGCCTCGCTGCACAGCCAGGACGACCGGCCCGTGTTCAGCAGCGTGGCGGTGGTCACAGACCGCACCGTGCTGGACGCCCAGCTCCAGGAGACCATCTCCGGTTTCGACCACACCCTGGGAGCGGTGGAGACCATCGGTGAGAACAAGACCTCAAAGGATCTGCGGGACGCTCTGAATGCCGGGGTGCGGATCATCGTCACCACGCTGCAAAAGTTCCCTGTGATTTTCCAGGAGGTAGACAAGGCCGCCGGGCGCTGCTTTGCCATCATCGTGGACGAGGCCCACTCCTCCCAGACGGGGAGCGCCGCCCTCAAGCTGAAAACAGCGCTGGCGGATACCGAGGAGGCCCTGCGGGAGTATGCCGAGCTGGAGGGCAAGGCCGAGGAGGAGCTTGACCCGGACGACAAGCTGATGAACGAGATCATCTCCCAGGGCCGCCACAAGAACCTGTCCTTCTTCGCCTTCACCGCCACGCCCAAAGACAAGACGCTGGAGCTGTTCGGCACAGAGCATGAGGACGGCAGCTTCCACCCCTTCCACATCTACAGTATGCGGCAGGCCATTGAGGAAAAGTTTATTCTGAATGTCCTTCAAAACTACATGACCTATGAGACCTGTTTCCGGATCGCCAAGACCATGGAGGACAACCCAGACCTCCCAGCCAGCCGGGCGGCGAAGGTGATTCGCAAGTACCAAGAGCTACACCCCTACAACATCAGCCAGAAGTCGCAGATCATTGTGGAGACCTTCCGGGAGACCACCCGGCACAAGATCGGCGGGCGGGGCAAGATGATGGTGGTCACATCTTCCCGGCTGGCGGCGGTGCGCTACTTCCACGAGATCAAGCGGTACATAGCGGAACAGCGATATGAGGATGTTGACATCCTGATTGCCTTCTCCGGCGCTGTTCAGGATGGGGATGAGGAGTACACCGAGCCCAAGCTGAACACCCGCCGGGACGGCAGCCACATCGCCGAGACCCAGACCAAGGCGGAGTTCCATGAGAATTTCAACGTCCTGATCGTGGCGGAGAAGTATCAGACCGGCTTTGACGAGCCGCTGCTCCACACCATGATCGTGGACAAGAAGCTGAAAAGCGTGAAAGCGGTGCAGACCCTCTCCCGGCTGAACCGCACCTGTCCCGGCAAGGAGGATACCTTTGTGCTGGACTTTGTGAACACCCAGGAGGACATTCTGGCAGCGTTCCAGCCCTTCTACCAGGAGACCACGCTGCAGGAGGAAGTGAATGTTGACCTGATCTATCAGACGCAGAAAGAGCTGCGGGGGTTCGGCATCTACTCCGATGCGGACATTGAGGCGTTTGCCAAGGAGTACTTCAAGCCCAGCAAGCAGGATGGTAAATCCATGGGCCGGATGTCCAGCGTTCTGAAACCTGTGGCGGATCGGTATAACCAGAAGACAACAGACGAACGTTACCAGTTCCGGCGGCAGGCCCGCAGCCTGGTCAAGTGGTACGGCTATATCTCTCAGATCACCCGGATGTTTGATAAGGAGCTTCACAAGGAGTTTGTGTTCTGCTCCTACCTGCTGAAGCTGCTCCCTGCGGAGGCGGTGGACATGGTTGACTTGGAGGGGAAACTGAAGCTGGAGTACTACAAGCTGCAAAAGACCTTTGAGGGGACGATTACGCTCCAGGAGGAAAAGGGCGTCTATGAGGCGGCCAAGCAGAAGGGTGCGGCGGGGCACGATCCCAAGGAACCTCTGGACGAGATCCTTGAAAAGATCAATGAGAAATACAAGGGCGCTTTTACTGAGGGCGACCGGGTGCTGCTGAATGCGCTCCACACAAAACTCATGGCCAACAAGAAGCTGGCCAACATGGCAAGGACCTCCGATCCGCAGATTTTTGCGGAGAGCATTTTCCCCAAGGCGTTCGGCGACGCCGCCCAGGACAGCTATATGGAGGCCCAGGATACCTATACGGCGCTGTTTGAGGACCGGGCCAAATATAACGCCATTATGAGTGCTCTGGCGGAGATCATCTATCGGGAGCTGCGGAGAGAATAATGATAGGGTACGGTCGTGGAAATCCAGGCCGTACCCTATTATGTTATAATAATCATATGGAGCCGGTGGGGCCAGGCCGCTAACGGATTCATGCTCGCCGTACTCTCAGGGATAGGCCTCTCACAGGCACAGGAAAAAGGCCTGCCAGATTTTAGTCATTCTCAGTTTTGATAATGCAAAAAATTCATAATTTCTGTTGTTTTGTTTGACTTTTTGAACAATTTGTGATATAATATATATAAGCTGTGAAGAGGCCCAGAAAGGGCCTTTTCATAGCTTGTTTTTTTGAGGAGGTGGGATGAATGGACGACTTCTACAAGGAGTGTCAGGAAAAAGTAAAGAATTCCACTGATCCAGCAAGCACCATTGATGAGCTGCTGGGCATCAGCATACACGATCTTCCCAGGATACAGCTCTGTCAATTTGCAGAACAGGCAATTACCTTGCTCTCAACGGTGGTTCAATCTTCAACATTTCCTATGCAGGGGCGGATAGCCAGATTTCAGGCAATTCGTCATCAGCTGGATATGACTTTGAGCTATATGGAGCAGCTGATGGAAGCAGAAAAGGAGTTTCCGCCTCCCCAAGAGCCCGGCGAGGGTTGCTGGTGGTAGCTTTTCCATCAGAGCGAAGCGAGAAAGGAGGCACAAAATGGACAATGTAAAGAAATCAAGGGGTGCCTGGGTGATCCACGTGAGAGGGAGCAGTGCTGAGCAAAACAATGGTGCAAAACACGGCCCGGCTTCCAACGATGACACACCACATTACAACAACCAGAGAAATAAGATAGACGAAAAGGGGGGATGACATTGGACTTTTATACCTATTACCTGCGGAGATTGGAGAAGAGACCAGATCAAGCGATTGCCTTGCAGTCCTGCCGTGATATGGCGATGCGGCTTTTTGACACGGGCCCCCTCACCTGGGCCATTGCGTCCGGGGCGGCGCTGCTGACCGCCATCCATGAAGCCGATCTCAAAAATGGGATTGACCCTTTACCTATCTTCGAGGAAGTTGAACAAGCACTATTCTCCGAGGTCCAGGGAGTACGCTTGGACCTGGAAGCAGACATGACCTTTAAGGCACGAAACACAGGCTGCTGTGGGCAGTCCAAGGGAAGGAAGAACAGGAGGGGGAGATAACAAATGGATTTCTACACCTACTATAAGGAGAGGTTTGAATGGGGAAGCAACCCATACGCCGCCGTGGCACGGTGCCAGCAGACCGTCGCAGAGATGCTGGACAACCCACACATTCCCACCCGCATTGCTGCGGAATCCGCCGTTGGGTTTCTGGCTGCATTGGCCGACTTTGCTGGAGACGGCTGCACCGTGACCATGGCCTATACTACTGTCATGAACTCCCTCATTGATGTTCTTCAATGGATGCGTGATGCTGCTGAAGCGAGGGACAGGGCGTGGTGCCAGGAGATGATGGAGGCTGAGCAAGAGGCGGGTGGAGCTCCCATCTATGCCCCCGGCGACTATGAGGTCTGGCCTATCGACTTGGAAGGCGAGGAGCCGGATGATGAGCCGGAGGAAGAACCTGCCGCTGTCCGCATTTCTGAGCTCTATGGCACCGACGGAGAACCTGGCACTACTGGCACCAGGCGACCCTTTCCGGATTGGGAACATGCCGATAAGTGGACGCAGGAAGATTGGGCAAAGCTGCAGATTCATAAGAGTAAGGTACTTGCCCCGATTGAACATAGCTTCGACTACATGCGCCCGGCCATTGACACTTTGGCGGCTATTGAGCTTCATATCCGCCGATTACCTATGTCCAAACAGGCGGAATTGTTCGCATTGGCTGCGGAAATCGTGAGTGGACTGAAGAACGGGTTGGAGAGTGATTTGCAGACACTGCGCACCGGAATTACATGCTCATGCCAGGAGGACAAGCATAATTAGGTTTAGGAGGACGAGTTGGTGAGCAATGGCACTGGCCGTAAAAGTTTACCTTTTTGAATGCGGTATTTGAAGGCCATAAGCTGACCGTAAAGTACCATAATCAATACATGGACATATTTGTATTCCGCACCGGCATTTACAAACACTTCTCACGGAAGGATGGTGATCCTATAGACAATCGAACTTTCTACTATGCCCGTGTCTCCAGCAAGGAGCAGAACTTAGACCGCCAGCTTGCGGCGTTCCGATCCGTGGGTGCCGAAGAAAGGGATATCATAACTGATAAGCAATCGGGCAAGGATTTGAAGAGGCCCGGATATCAGGCCCTTAAGACCACGCTGCTTCGAACGGGCGACACGCTGGTCATCAAGTCTCTGGACCGGTTAAGCCGCAACAAAAATGACATCAAGGATGAACTGCGATTTTTCAGCGACCATGGCATCCGGGTAAAGGTATTGGATCTGCCCACTACGCTAATGGAGCTCCCGGAAAATCAGACCTGGGTTTTCGATCTCGTCAACAATATTCTGATTGAGGTATTGGGTGCCATTGCGGAACAAGAACGAGTTACTATCCGGCAGCGGCAGACCGAAGGAATCGCAGCTGCAAAGGCAAAGGGGAAACATCTGGGACGGCCTGCCCTCGCTTTCCCGGAAAACTGGGATATTGTTTTCTCTTCCTGGGTTGCTGGCAAAATTACGGCCAAGAGAGCGATGGAGCAAACCGGTCTGAAGCGGACGAGCTTTTATAAGCTGGTCAAAATAGCACGGGCAGGATAGGCTGCTATCAAAGACACGTTACGCCTATGAGTCGATTTTTGGGGGCTTTTTCGGAGTGGTTCGGTCATTTTTCAACTAACTATCACGTCTTTTTGCTTGCAAAAACTTGATTTTACTCCCGAAAACCGACCGAATCGGAAAAAATAGCTCAAAATCCTACTTTTGAGAACTCTGATAACAGTAATTTCGCTTACCCATGAGAACCAACGAATATTGTACGATTATGGTACGATTATTGTGTGATTATATGTATATTATGGAGCCCCCATCTGTTCCGAATGAGCGGATGATAAGTGGAAGCAGCAATGCATAGAATAATAGTAGATTTTCCTTGGTTTGTCGACATGCAGGGATACTAAAGAAGGGGGAGATATTTACAGGACAAAGATAGCCCCAGGCAGCACAACAAAATACAGGAATTACTTACTCACAGCTTGAAAAGCAGCCCTTTCGGGCTGCTTTTCTGCATTTGAGATGCTCAATGGAAGAATGGATTATCAATTTTTCCAAGATTTTTGTATTTTGCCGGAAGCGTAAAAGGATTTACTCTCAAGTTTTCTAAACAAGCCAGATGATCCTTATATGTATTGGGTGAATAACTATTTTTGAGTGCGCCAAGCCCCTGAGAAGCTATAACTTGAAGATCATTACAGAGATTTCTCTTTTTTGCCGCTTTTAGATTACTGGCTTGAATGATTTCAATAGCTTCATCCATGGGATAAAAATCTCCCTGTGGAAAAACAGGCTTTGCTTTTCTAAGATACTCAGCCTGACGGTCAAGATTGACCCAGTTTTCCCATGTGGGCAATAAACCATAGTATCTTTTCACATGCCTAATGTGACTGGAAAAGCACTGCACTTCCTGACGACAAACATCAATCTCCCATACCTCTGGTTTTTTATGCTTGCTGGTCCGTTCTTGGACCTTATCATATACGTGAATATGCCGGGACCTGCAAACGTAGTATACACAATTGGGAAACGACTCTTTTTCCAGATGCATGATCCGCTGCGGCAATCCTTCTAAAATCTCAATGACCGCTTCACGGGCAGGTCCATGGATAGGAATGTTGTAGTCATAGTCAATACGGTTGATATTGAAATCTGATAGTTCCAACCCTGCTTCTTCAACCCAGTGGCTGATAATTTCTGTAAGCATTTTAATATCATTATCGGCAACATTCATTACTTCTAATAACTCATGGCAGTTTATTTTAATCCAAAGGCATATACATGCAGAACCTTTTCGGATTGGTTTTATCCAGGATTTACAGCCATCTGGTGGTGTAATGGACGGCAGCCTCCTGCAACATTTTGCTATGTCCTCATCATCATAAAAAATCCTGCACAAGCAAATGGTATCCATACAAGTCCTTCTTTCTAAAAAATTGACAGTTTCCCCGCCACATATGTTGCTCTCCATGGCGGACCGTGCCCGTCTGCATTTATGGTATACCATTCGCTTTCCAATCTATCACGGGAAGCCCTGAAAACGGCCCGGAAGACCGCCGGACAGCAAGAGGCCGGAGCCCACAAACTGTGAGCTCCGGCCTCCTGTATTCTCTATTGCTGGCCGCTCAGATCATCTTGAAGTGTCTGAGCGCATCCAGGATCGCTTCCTCCTTCGCCGCCGGACATTGGGGTACTTTCTGTCCCTCCGTCCTGGGGAGGTTGTAACTCTCTCCCACTTCCAGCCCGCACTTCCGTTTGACCTGGGAGATATACAGGCTGGACACCTTCAGCCTGTGCTTCTCCAGCACATACGCCTTGATCTCCTCATAGGTGGCTCTTGTCTCGGCAGAGGTGGCATCCAGCTCGTCCAGGTCCAGATCCACCACGATATGGTCATCCGGTTTTTGTTGGGACAAAAGAATTACCGTCTCCACATGCCGCGTACCCGGGAACATGTCCACGGCGCAGGCGCGGGCCGCCCCGTAGCCAAACCCTGTGAAGATTTTGACGTCCCGCCCCAGGGTGGCGGGGTCGCAGGAGACGTAGACGACCCGCTCCGGCTCCATGCCGGCGATGGAGGCAATGACCTCCGGGCTGAGGCCCTTCCGGGGCGGGTCCACGGTGACGACATTTGGCCGAAGCCCCCCGGCCTCCAGCCGCGCGGATATCGCAGCGGCGTCGCCGCAAAAAAATTCCGCATTGCCCACGCCGTTTCGGGCGGCGTTCTCCCGGGCGTCGGCCACGGCTGCGGGGACAATCTCCGCGCCGATGGCCTGCCGTGACTGCTGAGCCAGGCACAGGGTGATGGTGCCGATGCCGCAGTACAGGTCCAGCGCGGTTTCCCGGCCGGTCAGTCCGGCAAATTCCAGGGCTTTTTCGTAGAGGATCTCCGTCTGGGCGGGATTTACCTGATAAAAGGAGGGCACAGACAATTTAAATTCCAGGCCGCAGAGAGTGTCCATCAGGAAATTGTCGCCCCAGATGGTGCGGTATTTTTCCCCCAGAACCACATTGCCGGGGCGGGTGTTGGTGTTCAGTACAATGCCTGCGGTCTGGGGGGCGGCGGACCGGACAAGGGCGGCCAGCTCCGGTTCCCGGGGCAGCTGCTTCCCGTTGGCCACCACGCAGCAGAGGCTCTCGCCCCGCCGGTTGACCCGGACGTAGATGTGGCGGATCAACCCTTTGCCGGTGCGTTCATCGTAGGGGGATATCCTGTAGCGCCGCATCCAGTCCCCCACGGCCTGCGCCGTCCGGTCGGAGACCTCCGGCTGGATCAGGCAGCGGCTGACAGGGACCACGTTGTGGCTGCGAGCCCGGTAAAAGCCAATGGAGCCGTCGGCCCCCACGGGGTATTGGCTCTTGTTGCGGTAATGGAGCGGGTTTGCGGCCCCCAGGATGGCCTCCACCCGCAAGTCCGCCCCGCCCAGGCGGGTCAGGGCGTCCTGCACCCGCTGGCGCTTGGCCCGGAGTTCCTCCGGGTAGGACAGATGCTGGAAGTCGCAGCCGCCGCATTCCCCGAAATGGGGGCACTCCGGCCCGGCCCGCTCCGGGGAGGGCGTGCGGATTTTTACAATCTCCCCGGCATAGCTGGATTTCATCACCTTTGTAATCCGCAGGTCAACCGTCTCGCCCCGGACGGCGCGGGGGACAAAGACCACGGCCCCGTCCAGACGGACGACGCCGAGGCCCTCGCTGGAATATCCCTCCACGGCGGCGGTATATACTTTGCCCTTTTGCAGGGATTGGCGCTGATTTTCCATAGGCGGATCCTCTCTTTTGTGAATAGAAGGCGGTGCTGACAGGCCCGGGGGCCGTCCGAAACAGGGGGTGTATGGAGGCAGCAAAATGCGTCCCGGGCCGCGGGCCGGCGGCGAGAGAAAGTGGAAGGCCTCCGCCTTCCACTTTTCTGACGCTTACGCCTCCCACTTCTCCAGAAGCAGCCGCAGCTGATCGGCGAACTTGGCGAGGGACTTGTTGTCCCGGCCCTTGCTGCGCTTGATGGACTCGGTGAGCATGGCGCCCACGGAGACCAGCCGCTCGTAAGCGGCCGAGGCCCTGGTTCCGCCGGGGGACTTGGCCTTCCGCTCCGGAAGATAGCCCGGAGCCAGCTGGGTGTTGGTTATCAGGTCATAGACCTCGGTGTACTGGGGGGCGTGGGCCTCAAATCCCATACCTGCGATGGTCTTGGCGAAGAAGGGGGCCACCTCCCGGTCGCCGTGGACCACAAATACATGCTGGGGCTTGGGGGACTGGAAGTCCGCAATCCAGCTGACCAGGTGGTCCCGGTCGGCGTGGGAGCTGAGGCCGTGGAAATTTACGATTTTGGCTTGGACGGCGATGTCCTCGCCGAAGAGACGGACGCTCTTGGCACCGTCCAGAAGGTGGCGGCCCAGGGTTCCCTCGCCCTGGTAGCCCACGAATACCACCGTGCTCTCGGGGCGCCAGAGGTTGTGCTTGAGATGGTGGCGAATACGGCCCGCGTCGCACATGCCGGAGGCGGAGATGATGACCTTTGGCGAGGGGTCCGTATTCAGCTCCCGGGACTCGTCGCTGGTCTCGGTCATCCGCAGGTTGGAAAAGCTGAACATATGGGTGCCGTCCTTCACCAGCTTCATGGCGTCGTCGTCCAGATAGCCCTGGAGGTTTCCGGTGAAGATGGTGGTGGCGCGCTTGGCCAGGGGGGAGTCGATGTAGACCGGGAAGTCCGGGTCGGACTTAACCAGGCCCCTGTCCTTGATCTCCCGGATGAAGTACAGCAGCTCCTGGGTGCGGCCCACGGCAAAGGAGGGGACGATGACGTTGCCGCCCCTGGCGAAGGTCTCGTCGATGATTCTGGCAAAGTCGTCGGTGTAGCTCCACACCTCCGTGTGATTGCGGTCGCCGTAGGTGGACTCCATCACCACATAATCCGCCCCGCGGAAGTGGACGGGATCCCGGATGATGGGCTGTTTGACGTTGCCCAGGTCGCCGGAGAATACGATGCGCTTTTTCACGCCGTCCTCCGTCAGCTCCATGGCGATGCAGGAGGAGCCCAGGAGATGCCCCGCGTCTACAAATTCCACCTCTACGCCTTCGCACAGGTCGATGGGCCGGCCGTACTCGCAGGTGTCCAGGAAGTCGGGCACCCGCTCCGCGTCTGCCACAGTGTAGAGGGGCTCCGTCCGGGGGGCGCCGGAGCGTTCGCCCTTGCGGTTTTTCCACTCGGCGTCCTGCTCCTGGATGTGGGCGGAGTCCAGCAGCATGATCTCCAGCAGTTCGGCGGTGAGCCGGGTGGTGAGGATGCGGCCCTGAAAGCCCTGCTTGATCAGCATGGGGATCCGGCCGGAGTGGTCGATATGAGCGTGGGTTACAAGCACGTAGTCCACCGTGTTGGCGGCGAAGGGGAACTCGGCGTTGGAGACCTCGTCCCGCCCCTGCTGAAGGCCGCAGTCGACGAGGATGCGCTTGCCGTTGATATCCAGGCAGTGACAGCTGCCTGTCACGCATTGGTCGGCACCGAAAAAGCTGAGCTTCATGGGAAAACCTCCTTGCAGATTTCTGTTGAGATGGAAATGTCCGCTTATTTATTCATCAGTATACCACAGGCGGAGGCTGAGAACAAGGGCGGCATTCGGTAAAAACGTCGAAAATTTGCAGAGGACGTCCGGCAGGGCGGAGAGAAAAAATGTGCTTCCCTTTTGCCGGGACATGTGATATACTGTCCGCAGTATGGAACTGATGACCCGGAAACGGACGACGGAAGGGGGAAAACGGGATATGAGCAAGACTGCAAGCATGGTCATGAAGATCATCGGCGCCAGCCTGGCCTTTGCGGCGGTGGTCTGCCTGCTGATCGGCGGCTGGCACGACCTGTCCGTGGGCTGCTGCGGCATGCGGAAGCGGCTGAGCAAGAAATTCCGCTCCGAGTATGACGACTACGCCGACGAGGAACTGTACGACTGACCGAGAGGAAAACGGCCCCATCCGCGGTGCGGATGGGGCCGTTTTTGATATGTTTTTCCGTCAGACCGGCGGCGTGTAAAAATAAAACCGGCAAATGTCAAGAAGAATCTGGATAACTGGTAAAAATTAGGAGAAACGCAAAACGAAGGTACGATACCACGCGGCGGAGACGTGGAGAATAAGGAGTCCCGGCAGAGCCGGGACAGTCGCACAATAACAATTTCATGTCAAGGGCCGCAAAAAAATTTCCCGGGTTCCGAAGAGCCCGGGAAATTTTTTTGCTTTCCTCCCTGGACATGAAATAGTAATTGTGCCCACGGTGGACAACCGAAATCGGCGCCGCCGATTTCGGCAAGCCAACACTTTTTATTTTGGGGCCGGGCACGTCCCGGAGAAAGGAGCTAGACATGGAGACCATCAATAGGCAGGCAAAGACCCTGGCACACTGGGAAGAACTCCTGATGCCGACAGAGGTTGAAGCTCTGCACGACACCCGCCACATAAACCCGGAGGAGGTCCTGACACCGAACGAAATCCTGGACATCATCGTGGAATGGAATGGCGGAATTGCCAGCGGATATGAAATCCGGAATATCATCAGCCGGGTCTACGGCATGGAGCTTTAAGACATGACTGTAAAATGGATTCTTAAATGGCTGCGGAGGAAAGGCATACTGGAATGGCCGATAGAAACACGCTGCCATACGTGCGGAGAGGGAGCAAACTGCCCGGCGTATGATACAGGTGTTATCTATCCCTGTCCATATTATCATCAAGAGGAGGCGTGAACATGGCACAGAAGAACAACATCCGGAGTATCCGGTTTTCAGACGAGCTGGCGGAGCTCATAGACCGGCAGGCGGGAGATACTTTCACGGCGAAGTTTGAGACTTTAATTACCCGTTGCGTGTGGGAACTGCCAAAGAAGGAGGAGCAGCTGGCAGACATCCAGCGACGCATTGATCAGGAGCGGGAACGGCTATTCAATCTCCAGGAGGCCACGAAGGAGCTGCGGCAGCTGGAGCAGGACATTCAGTCGGCGCAGCGCTGCTTTGCCATCGTGGAGCAGCGGGCAAAGGCCATCGCGGAGGCGGCGGAACAGGATGTAACACAATCCAGCTCGCCGGCGCAGCTGGAGACCAGGCATGATTGTGTTACAAAGGGCAGAAAGCGGAACGCGAGTAAGAAGCTGTAACACAAAGAGATCTGCTGCGAGATCTCAGCTGACGAAAAAATGTGTTACAATGAAACCGCCCACGGCCGTGGGTGGCGGACTGTTGTTTAAGGTCAGAAACTTCAACGCATGGAGGTATGCGGGGCTATGACGAAAAAACAGCACTACATGAGATATGATGAACGGATACGACTGGAGGAAAAACTGCGATATAAGGTGCCTGTCGCCCAAATTGCCCGGGAGCTGGGATTCTCCCGGGCAGCTGTCTATGACGAGATCAGGCGGGGCAGTTATAACCACAATTGCGGATGGCATGATGAAAAGCGGTATTCTGCAGATATAGGACAGGCGTACCAGAACCAAAAACGGCTGAACAAGGGCCGGGATTTGAAAATCGGGAATGACCGGGCGTTTGCCGATTTCCTGGAGGAGAAAATACTCCGGGAGAAATGCTCTCCCGCCGCAGCACTGGAACTTGCAAAGCGGAAAGGCTTTACAACTACGGTCTGTGTCTCCACGCTGTACAGCTACATAGAGATTGGACTTTTTGTCAGACTTACCAGCGCGGATCTCCCGGAGAAGCCAAAGCGGAAGCCCAGAAGTGAGGGAAAGCAGTCCCGTGTTGTCCATTCCAAATTGCCATCCATCACAGACCGGCCCTCCGCTGTCCGGGAACGGACGGAATATGGACACTGGGAAATGGATCTGATCGTAGGACCGCAGGAGAGCAGCACCGTACTGCTGACCCTTACGGAGCGGAGAAGCCGGCAGGAGATGATTTTCAAGCTGCCAAACAGGAAGGCGTCCTCGGTGCGGGCGGTTTTTGACCGGCTGGAACGGACGATGCCGGATTTTTACCGGCGGTTTCAGACGATTACAACAGATAATGGGCCGGAATTTCTGGAACATGACCTTTTGATAAAATCCGTCCTGGGCGGGCAGCGGTTCACAGTGTACTACTGCCACTCTTACGCCGCTTGGGAGAAGGGAACGAATGAAGTACACAACCGGATGATACGCCGGTGGTTCCCTAAAGGGACGGATTTCACAGAGATCAGTGAGCGGAAGATCAAAGCGGTGGAGCGCTGGATGAATCACTATCCACGAAAAATTCTGGGCTGGAAAACGCCAATCGAGGCTACGGCGTAACACAGCCAGGCGCACCGTGGGCGCGGATCCGCAGCTGCAGCGGCGTCACTTTGTGTTACACCTCACCATGTGGGCCACATCTTCCGGGGCAGTTCCTTCCGAGAGTAGCTGTTGAACAGCTTCCAGAGCTTCGGAGCAAAAATACGCTTGGTATCAATGATAGGGACGCCCATGGCGTACAGATCCATAATCTGCTTTGTATGCTCATCGACGCCGACTTTCCGCCGGATCTTCCGGGCCACCACACAGAATGGGACGAGGGAGCGACGGACAACGTAAAAGTTCTGGGCCAGCCGCCGGAGGGTGACGTCCATATCCTCATAGCTTTGGGAGAAGATGTCCACGGAGGTCTTGTAATGCCGGTGGTACTTGTAGAAGTAAATCGCCTCCTGGGAAAAGGATTTATAGTTCCGGTTGTTATACTCGATCCCTGCCTCGTCAATGATGATCTTGGCATTTTCAATCATAAAATGGCCGATATCCTCTTTTGCGTCCAGGCGGTAGGCCCCGGTGATGGGGACGTTGGAATAGACGTCGATACGGCGTTTGAAATACCGGCTTTTCAGGATTGCGCCGGTAAGTCTGTTTTCGTGCTTCCGGCAAAAGGCGATGATGGGGTTTTCATGGAGGGCCCATTTTGTGAGATAGGCGGCGAAGGTGGTTTTGCCGGAGCCGGGGACGCCGAAGTAGACGTTGAGGACATGGGGGTGTTTCGGGCAGAGGAAGGAAAGCAGGAAAAAAGGAAGATAGACCAGGGCGGCGAGAATGAGAATGGCCATATGGAAAACACTCCTTTTGAATGTGTGGGATTGTAGGTGGGGGGATGGGGCGCGCACTTTGTTGCGCGCTCCATCCCCCCTTCCGGGCTTTACCGGAGATTCAGCAGCCGGGCAAAGAGACCGACGCCGACGCCGATGAAGCCAATGACGACGCCAACCAGCAGGATCGGGGTACTGGTAACGACTTCGCCAACAGTGCCAACCCAGCCGACAGAGGCGGTAAACACCTCTGTAATGTTGGACAGGACGCCGCCCAGAGTGGCGGCAGCAGCCGCGCCTTCCGTCATACAAAACCCTCCTTTCCTATGAAATCATATCCTTCACTATCTTCACCACGAAGGCGAGACAGAAAAGACCGAAGATGTAAATAATCGGTTCCGTTCCCAGGAACTGGGCCACGGCCTGGAGCATGGCCGTGAAAAAGACGGTCATATTCTCCATTACTTCACCATGCCTCCCAGGAGCTTCATGAGGCAGTACAGAAGCACCGTGAAGACGATCACTCCGGCGACCCACTCCATATCCATACCGGCAATACCGGAGACATACTCGACAGAGGATTCCATGAGCTGGCCGTCATAGTAGGTGGAGACGCTCTGCGTCCTGGGCTGATACTCCCCAAAAATGGAGACCAAGACAGAACGCATGGTGGGCAGATCATCGAAAAAGGAAGAATCCAGAATATTCACGGTGCGGGTATAGCTGTGTTCTTCAATGATAATGTCGCCGTTTGAAGCTTCCGTCACACCAAAAGGCAGCTCGCCCAGGTTATCACCGACGGAAGAGATACCAGGATCAGCCGCGGCAGGAGGGGTATTATCCCCGCCGCTTGCCGGAGGGTCTCCCGGCGCAGCTTGGGCAGGGGACTGCCCGGCCGGTGTGCCGGGGGCCTTCTGATCGGATCCCGGGGATGCGGCGGCAGGGTCAGACGGGGAGCCATCCGCGGCAGAACCGGAGGGAGTATCCGAGTCGGCGGCCCCCTGGCCGGATACTGTGGGAACCGCTTCCGCCGTAGACATGCCCGAAGCGGCGGGAGGGGCATCCGTACCGTCTCCGGAATAATCCGCCTCTTCCGCCAGGGCGGGAACGGACAAGGAGAATATCAGCAGGAGCGACAGAAACAGGGAGAGAAACTTTTTCAAAATTCATCATGCCTCCGTTCTTTTGAGATTTTAGGGTTGTCGGTAGAGCTTGTCCGGGGCGTATCGCCTCCGGAGCCTCCGGAACCGAAAAACTGATGGATGACCCAGATGGAGAGGCCGCAGAGGGCCACGGCAAGCCAGAGATCACGGAATGTAAAGTCAAAGCCGGGGACGGGGACGTCAAACAGGTTCCAGATTCCGGAGAGGAACGCCTGTCCCAGGGCGGCGGTTGATTCAAGCATGGGGGCCTCCTTGTAACACAGTTTTTCTTCAGGCGAGATCTTGCAGCAGATCTCCTTGTGTTACGTTACTTCATGAAGAGTTTCAGCAGGGCGACAAAGACGAAGATGGAGACGCCTGCAACGAGGATTGCCATGATCTCCGGTGGGAGCCATGTCCAGAGGACGCCGAAGGCCTCGCCCACGGAGCCGAAGAGGTCTACGAGCTGTTTCAGGCTCTCGAAGAGGTTTGTTACCAGGTCGATCAGGCCGCCTAGGACAACGTCCACGGCGGAGCCCAGCAAATCCAGGATGCCTTTGACGGCAGTGCCCAGGAGTTTGCCCAGCTTGTCCCAGAGGGTTTCCCCGTCCTCTCCGGGATCAGTAGTGGAGCCGCCGGGGGGAATGGTGCCATCAGCGGATTTATACTGCTCATGGCAGCGGGAGCACTCAAAGATGGTATAGCCCTCCTGTACCAGCTGACCGGTGTCGTCGTACTCTGTGGTGACGGTCTGCTTTACCTGCCAGTCATGGCCCGGAGCGGGGACGGCCTCCGTTTTCGTCTGCTGGCACTTGGAGCAGGCGGAGGCTACGGAGCCGGGGCGGGTGCAGGTGGGCTCTGTGCGGCTGGTTTCCGTCCAGACGTGGTCACAGGACGGGGTTTCCTCCGTACTGCCGCCGTCTACGAGGTAGTAGACGTTATAGACGGTATCGCCCTCTTGAATGGTGATATTCTCATCGCCGTAGGTGATGGTGACGGTATCACCGCTTTCTGTGGTGACGGTATAGCTGCGGTCCGAATAATCATAGCTCCAATCTATGATTGGGGACGTTGTACCCGTGGCGGGATTGTAGTATGTATTATTTGTCTCGTTGACGATGGTGCTATTGTCCTCCACCTTGACGATCTGGCCGTTGTCGCCTACGATTCCGTAATTGCCGCCGGTGATGGACGTGGGGCGGGTGTTGATGTTGTAGATGTCACCGGATATGGCGGCAATAGGAGTTATCTTATAAACAGGGGCAAATCCTTGAACAACAGCTAATTTAGCAGATACACCAAAACCACTAAAAGTAGGAACAGAAATGCTTACAGAAAAATCACTACCGGCAGAGTAATAAACAGAAGAAGCAGACAAAGACCAATTACTATCAAGAGAGTATTTTACGCCATCCTTATCTAAAAAATATCCAGATGTGCCGGGTGCAGAAAGTCTGGTATAATAACCATCAATTGGGGCAGTGCCCCTAAAACAAATTGTGGCGCTGACACCAGAAAAAACTGCCTGGCCCGAAATAGGAAAAACACGAAAAGAATTAGACTCACAGTCAAAAGTAAACAGGAATTTGTCAAATGCTTCACGCGGTCGGTCAGAATGTTCACAGCCAAAACGAACATCAGAAGTTCCTGCATAATACCTGAACATGAAATAGCCGTGAGACGGAGAATAGCAAAGGGAACCGTCCATACTATATCCGCTGGCCGGGAGGTCAGAGACGTATGCGTCATAGGCAGCTTGCAATTCCTCGCGGCCAGCTCCGCCGCCATATTTTCCGCCTGGCGTAAAGTCTTCTGCATTAAAACTATCGCCGAAAATCGCTTTCCAAAACGAGTTTGCAAAATCATTTTGCTTATTAACAGACCATTCTACAAAAGATTGAACAGTTCCAACTAAACCAGCATCAGCCGCAGAAGCAGGAATAATAGAAAACGATAACAAAACAACTGCCATTATCCCTGCAAAAAAGCGAGATATATTTTTTTGCAAAAGATATAACACATTGACACCACCTTTAGTAATATGATAAACTCAAAAAAACGAAAGAAGGGCTCAAATATGGCAATCGCTATTACAATAATAGCCGCAATCCTGCTTTTAGTAGGTCTTTGGCCAATTGGTATTCCTCTTCTTATCATTGGAATATATTGTCTTGTTAAAAGGAACCGTCGCAAAGAAGTAGAATATCAATACAAGTACAACCAGTACAAAGAGGCCGAAGCAGAATTAAATGATATTGAAGCCGATTTGCGACAACATCAAGATACATAAAGGGCGCTAGGGGCGGGAATTTTTCCCATTCTCCATGAGCTTCCTGCCGCAATTGGGGCAGAACTTTGGCCAATAGAAACCGACTGTATTCCAGCCTATCTCTTCGTCCCAATGCTCAACCAACATCCCCGTGGGTCTACCATCACCGGTTCGAAGCATGAGCCTGAACGACTTTTCACATTTGCCTACATCGAAATAGGACAGATCGTTATCACTAGTCAGGTCCGGGTCCGTATGGGCATTAATGCACATTTTGCAAGCCATTTCTATACCTCCTACAAGGGCCGCTTAGCGGCTCTTGTCTCTTTGTAACACGAATTTTCCGCAGCTGCACCGGCCGGCCGCGTTATGGTGTGTTACAGGCGGCATAGACCGCAATGCAGGTGCGGAGCTCCAAAGCCTCCGCTCTTGTGAGCCTGTCCAGCGCATACGCAATATCTACATACGCCGCCGCTTTGCCAAAAAGGTACAGCGGGCTTATGACGTCCTGTTGGGCGGCGCTCTCTATAAAATCGCCGATGCCGTCATACGTCAGCTCATCAAACTCCAGGTATTCCCTCATACCTCTTCCTCCGGTATTGCCATAGCCGCATTGGGCGGAATGGGCGGGTCGTCCTCCACCGAGAACCAGCGCCGTACCCTTGCGGCGATTACCTCCAGCCGGTGGCGCTGTACAAGCTGGTCATATTTTGGGTTCCGCATGATCTCCCGTTCCTCGATCATCTTGACAAACGCTTCCTCACCGTACATCTGGATACAGGCGTCTATGGCGTTGCCCGCCTGATTGACCACGAAGCGTCTGCACCGCTCCTCGTTGTACTCCATGCCGGGGGCGGTGAAAATCCGTATCTTCTGGGCGTCTCCCACCAGATTTGCCCAATACTCCCGCATGGGCCAGCGGGACTTGTTGCTGTCCTCCTCCGTCGGCTCCACAAACCGCAGGTAATTCAGCAGCACCCCGGCGTAGGCCTCGCCGATGGGCAGCGGTATCCGGGTAAACTCCGCCGCCCGGTCATCCCGCAGCTGCATCTCACAGCGTACCCAATGGGTGCCGTCCTCGCAGCCGCGCTCCGCCGCCTTGTCATAGATTCGCACCAGGACTTTGCTCTGTGGGCTTCCAATCTGCACCGTTGCGCCTCTGGAGCTCAAAACCGTCTCCCAGTAATTCATGCGGCTTACGAAAAAGCCGCTCTGGGTATCCTCCACAATCTGCTCCATGGGCAGTACCCCGGTATGGTCATCATAGGCCACATCCAGCCGGGTCATATGTAAATCGTTCTCATGAATGAATTTGAAAAGGTCATTCCAGCCAACTTTGGAGAGGCTTTCAAACGTCCGGCAGCCTTGGCCGGACAGCTCCACCCAAACGCCCATATCGTCACGGCCATTATAATGGACGGAGATACAGCTGAAATACTTCCGGTCACGGTAGCCCCGTGCGCCTTTCGTCTCCGTCCATGGGCAGTGGGACAGGCCCAGGGCGGAGATCAGCTGTTCCGGTGTGTGTCTTTTGGATGTGAACGACAGCCAGTCGTATAATACGATGTTCTCATTCTCCATAGTTGACCCCCATATCCTTCTCTTGTAGGTAGTGACCCCCTGTTAGCGGAGGGGGCCACCCGGAGGGAGCGACCCTCCGGGCTTGTCCGCTTGGTTTTCAGGTCTCTAAGCGCTCCGGCTTCACTCTTCCAGTGCTGCCATGACGACGTTTTTCTTGTCGTCGAAGAACAGGCGCACACGGTCGCCGACGTTCAGGCCCTCCCAGACATCCGAAGAAACGCATTTCTTTTTCTCCGCCTTCATGCCGCTGGCCTGATAATCATCGGACACGAAGCTGCTGACCGGGGTAATTACGTACATGTTGTAATACGGGCGCATTTCTTTCCCCTGCTTGTCAGGGCGGTCCACCTCGAACCGGCCCATTGCCCAGCCCACAAAGACATAGCCGGAATACGCCAGGTCCACAGCGAAGGTTTTGCCGCCGGTTTCCGCGATAACTTCTCCCGTTGCCTCGCTGGTCTGACCGCTCACAATTTCTTTGCTCATTTCTAGCACTTCCTTTCCTGGGGTTTTACCCCTATTTATAAAAATCAGCCGGACATCTTCTGTCCGACTGTCCAGATTCATTATAGAATCCACCGTAAAAATAAAACCGCCCCAGGGTCAAAATTTCTCCTTGACATCCCTGGAACAGTATGGTAAAATGAATCGCTTATATGGTAATGGGAGATAACACCCCTATTTTTATTTGCAGACTCAGGATAGCACATTTCCCATGAGAATGCAAGAGCAGGGCGGATAACTTTTAGCAACTGCCCCGCGTGTGTCGAGATCGGCGCTTTCGGACAACAACGCGCCCCGCCGGACAGGGCGGGGCGGAAGAAAGGTGAATTTGAGAAGATGGCCAAAGACAAGTACTACGGAAAGACCCTTCGCAAAAACTTTGCCCGGCATGAGGAAGTCATGCCCATGCCGAACCTTCTGGAGATCCAGAAGACGTCGTACCAGTGGTTTTTGGACACCGGCCTGCGGGAGGTCTTTGCCGACGTGGGCGCGATTACGGACTACCAGGGCAACCTGGAGCTGACCTTTATCGACTATAAGATGGACGAGGCGCCCAAGTACGACGTGGAGGAGTGCAAGGCCCGGGATGCCACCTACGCCGCGCCCCTCAAGGTCAGGGTTCGTCTGCGGAACAGGGAGACCGAGGAGATCAAGGAACAGGAGATCTTCATGGGCGATTTCCCCCTGATGACCCACTCCGGCACCTTTGTCATCAACGGCGCTGAGCGGGTGGTGGTCTCCCAGATTGTCCGGTCCCCCGGCGTGTATTACAGCAAGGAGACCGACCTGAAAACCGACCTGCCCCTGCTCTCCGCCCAGATCATCCCCCAGCGGGGCGCGTGGCTGGAGTACGAGACCGACGCCAACGAGCTCTTCTGGGTCCGCATCGACAAAAACCGCAAGATACCCATCACCTGCCTGATCCGGGCTCTGGGCATCCGCTCCGACGGGGAGATCAAAAACCGCTTCGGCAGCGACCCCCGGATTATGGCCACTCTGGAGAAGGACCCCTGCAAGACCTACGAGGACTCCATGCTGGAGATCTACCGCCGGCTGCGCCCCGGCGAGCCCCCCACGGTGGAGGCCGCCGAGACCCTGATGAACAACCTCTTCTTCGATCCCCGGCGCTACGACCTGTCCGTCGTGGGCCGGTACAAGTTCAACAAGAAGCTGTCGCTGTGGCAGCGGGTCACGGGCTACAAGCTGGTGAATCCCGCGGCAGACCCCGCCACCGGCGAGATCCTCTTTGATGCGGGGCACCTTTTGAGCAAGGAGGACGCCCGGCTGCTGGACGCCGTGGGCGTCAGCGAGGTCGTCATCGATGCGGAGGGACAGCCCCTGCTGGTCTGCTCCAACAGGATGTGCGACATGTCCCACTATGTGGACTTTGACCCCCTGGCCGAGTGCGGCATCAAGGAGCGGGTCCGCTTCGAGGTGCTCCAGGAGCTGCTGAAGCAGTACCAGGGGGAGGAGCTGAAAGACCAGATCCGCCTTCACAAGGACGATCTGGTGCCAAAGCACATTATCATCGACGACATCCTCACCTCCATCAACTATATGGACGGGCTGGCCCGGGGCATTTCCGTCAGGGACGATATCGACCACCTGGGCAACCGGCGATTGCGGTGCGTGGGCGAGCTGCTGCAAAACCAGTTCCGCATCGGTTTTTCCCGTATGGAGCGGGTGATCCGGGAGCGGATGACCATCCAGGATCTGGACATTGTCACCCCCCAGAGCCTCATCAACATCCGGCCCGTCACCGCCGCCATCAAGGAGTTCTTCGGCTCCAGCCCCCTGAGCCAGTTCATGGATCAGACCAATCCCCTGGCGGAGCTGACCCACAAGCGGCGTCTCTCCGCCCTGGGGCCCGGGGGCTTAAGCCGCGAGCGGGCCAACATGGAGGTCCGGGACGTACACTACAGCCACTATGGGCGGATGTGCCCCATCGAGACCCCCGAAGGCCCCAACATCGGCCTGATTTCATATCTTGCCACCTATGCCCGGATCAACGAGTACGGCTTTATCGAGGCCCCCTACCGGGCGGTGGACAAGGAGACCTTCCATGTCTCCGACGAGATCACCTATATGACCGCCGACGAGGAGGACAATTACATCGTCGGCCAGGCCGCCGAGCCCCTGGATGAGAACGGCTGTCTTATCAACGCCCGTATCACCGCCCGCCACCGGGACGAGGTGGTGGAGGTGGACAAGGAGCGGGTGGACTATATCGACGTATCCCCCCGGATGATGGTCTCCATCGCCACGGCTATGATCCCGTTCCTCCCCAACGACGACGCCAACCGCGCCCTGATGGGCGCCAACATGCAGCGCCAGGCCGTGCCCCTGCTGCGGCCGGAGGCCCCCATCGTGGGCACCGGTATGGAGCACAAGATCTGCATTGACTCCGAGATTGTGGTGCTGGCGGAGGGCGACGGCGTGGTCACTTCTGTGGATGCCCGCCATGTCACCGTAAAGTACGACAGCGGGGAGACCAGGGATTATAAGTTGACCAAATATCTGCGCTCCAACCACACCACCTGCATCAACCAGCGGCCCATCGTGGAGGTGGGCGAACGGGTCCACGGACGCGGTGTGGGGCCGGACGGCCAGATCATCGACCCCACCGTCCTGGCGGACGGCCCCGCCACCGATCAGGGCGAGATCGCCCTGGGCCGGAACATCCTGGTGGGCTTTATGACCTGGGAGGGCTACAACTACGAGGACGCGGTCCTCCTGAACGAGCGCCTGGTGCGGGAGGACCTCTATACCTCCATCCACATCGAGGAGTTTGAGATCGACGCCCGGGACACCAAGCTGGGGCCCGAGGAGATCACCCGGGACATCCCCAACGTGGGCGAGGACGCCCTGAAGGATTTGGACGAGAACGGCATTATCCGCGTGGGCGCGGAGGTGAAGGCCGGGGACATCCTGGTGGGCAAGGTCACTCCCAAGGGCGAGACCGACCTCACCGCCGAGGAGCGCCTTCTGCGGGCCATCTTCGGCGAAAAGGCCCGGGAGGTGCGGGATACCTCTTTGAAAGTCCCCCACGGCGAGAGCGGCATTGTGCTGGACACCAAGGTCTTTACCCGGGAGGCCGGCGACGAGCTGGGGCCCGGCGTGAATATGGTGGTGCGGGTGTATATCGCCCAGCGCCGGAAGATTCAGGTGGGCGACAAGATGGCCGGACGCCACGGAAACAAGGGCGTGGTCTCCCGCGTTCTGCCCCAGGAGGATATGCCCTTCCTGCCCGACGGCACGCCCCTGGACATCGTGCTCAACCCCCTGGGCGTGCCCAGCCGTATGAACATCGGCCAGGTGCTGGAGGTCCATCTGGGCTATGCCGCCCATGCCTTGGGCTGCAAGGTGGCCACCCCCATCTTCGACGGCGCCCGGGAGGAGGATATCACCGCCATGCTCGCCGAGGCCGGGCTGGACCCGGAGGGCAAGAGCGTCCTTTACGACGGGCGCACCGGCGAGCCCTTTGACAACAAGGTGACGGTGGGGTATGTGTACTTCCTCAAGCTGCACCACCTGGTGGACGACAAGATCCACGCCCGTTCCACCGGCCCCTACTCCCTGGTGACGCAGCAGCCCCTGGGCGGCAAGGCCCAGTTCGGCGGCCAGCGCTTCGGCGAGATGGAGGTGTGGGCCCTGGAGGCCTACGGCGCCGCCTATACCCTCCAGGAGATTTTGACAGTGAAGAGCGACGATGTGACGGGCCGCGTCCGCACCTACGAGGCCATTGTCAAGGGCCACAACGTGCCCCAGCCCGGCGTGCCGGAGTCCTTCAAGGTGCTGGTGAAGGAGCTCCAGTCCCTGTGCCTGGATATTCAGGTTTTGGACCCGGAGGGCAATGTGATTGAGCTGAAAGATGACGAGGACGCCATGGACACCTTCAACCTGGCCCGGATGGACGCCGACGACGACCGCCGCCGCGCCTTTGCCGACGAGACGGAGTTCCAGGAGTCCGGCTTTGATATCGAGGACGCCCCGGAGGACGCCGGAGCGGATATCGAGATGGACTATGAGGAGGATGAGGAGTGATTTGGAATCAGCCGTTTGCCAAACGCCGCATTCTGAATCATTGAAGGAGGAAATCGCACTATGATGGATAATAACCCCGGCAACAACGTTGCCTTTGACGCGATCAAAATCGGTATGGCCTCCCCGGAGCAAATCCTCGCCTGGTCCCACGGTGAGGTGAAAAAGCCGGAGACCATCAACTACCGCACCCTCAAGCCGGAGAAGGAGGGCCTGTTCTGCGAGAAGATCTTCGGGCCCACCAAGGACTGGGAGTGCCACTGCGGAAAGTACAAGAAAATCCGTTACAAGGGCAAGATCTGCGACCGCTGCGGCGTGGAGGTCACCCGGGCCAAGGTGCGCCGGGAGCGGATGGGCCATATTGAGCTGGCCACCCCCGTTTCCCACATCTGGTATTTCAAGGGCATTCCCTCCCGGATGGGCCTGCTGCTGGACATCAGCCCCCGCATTCTGGAAAAGGTGCTGTACTTCGCCAACTATATTGTCACCGACCCGGGGGAGACCCCTTTGGCCAAAAATCAGATTCTCTCCGAGAAGGAGTACCGGGATTACCGGGAGAAGTATGAGGACGACTTCCAGGCCGGCATGGGCGCCGAGGCCGTGAAGAAGCTGCTCCAGGACGTGGATTTACAGGCGCTTTCGCAGCAGCTCCACGCCGAGCTGAAAGAGTCCTCCGGGCAGAAGAAGGCCCGGATTGTCAAGCGGCTGGAGGTGGTGGATGCCTTCTATATGTCCGGCAACAAGCCGGAGTGGATGGTCATCGACGTGCTGCCGGTGATTCCGCCGGAGCTGCGGCCCATGGTTCAGCTGGACGGCGGCCGGTTCGCAACCAGCGACCTCAACGACCTCTACCGCCGGGTCATCAACCGCAACAACCGCCTCAAGCGGCTCATCCAGCTCAACGCCCCGGACATCATCGTCCGCAATGAAAAGCGGATGCTCCAGGAGGCCGTGGACGCCCTCATCGACAACGGGCGCCGGGGACGGGCCGTCACCGGCGCCAACAACCGGGCCCTCAAGTCCCTCTCGGACCTCCTCAAGGGCAAGCAGGGCCGCTTCCGCCAGAACCTGCTGGGCAAGCGGGTGGACTACTCCGGCCGGAGCGTCATCGTCGTGGGCCCGGAGCTGAAAATCTACCAGTGCGGCGTGCCCAAGGAGATGGCCGTGGAGCTGTTCCGCCCCTTCATCATGAAAAAGCTGGTGGAGGACGGCACCGCCAACAACATCAAGTCCGCCAAGAAGATGGTGGATAAGGGCGTGACGGAGGTCTGGGATGCCCTGGACGTCATCATCAAGGACCACCCCGTCATGCTCAACCGCGCCCCCACGCTGCACCGTCTGGGCATCCAGGCCTTTGAGCCGGTGCTGGTGGACGGCCGCGCCCTGAAGCTCCACCCTCTGAACTGCACGGCCTTCAACGCCGACTTCGACGGCGACCAGATGGCCATCCACGTGCCCCTCTCCGCCGAGGCCCAGGCCGAGGCCCGCATCCTGATGCTCTCCGCCAACAACCTGCTCCGTCCCCAGGACGGCGGCCCTGTCACCGTGCCCACTCAGGACATGGTGCTGGGGAGCTACTACCTGACCATGGACCGCATGGGCAAGGCGGAGAAGGGCGCGGAGAACGTCTGGTGCGAGGACGCGGGAGATACGGACCTCCCCTCCGGGACCGTGGTGGACGCCGACGAGTTCCGGGCCGCCAATGCCGCCCTGGAGAAAGGGAAGACCCCCGCGGTCTACCGCCCCCTCCACGTCTACGCCAATGAGGACGAGGCGCTGATGGCCTACAACGAGGGCGTCATCGGGCCCCACTGCCCCATTCTGGTCCGCCGGACCCGGGAAGTGGACGGGGTGAAGCACACCCGCCTGGTGGAGATTACGCCGGGCCGGATTATCTTCAACCAGAACATCCCCCAGGACCTGGGCTTTGTGGACCGCACGGACCCCGCCCACATCTGCGACTACGAGATCGCCGAGACCTGCGGAAAGAAGCAGCTGGGCCGGATCGTGGACCGTACCATCAACAAGCATGGCTTCACCATGGCCGCCGAGGTGCTGGACGCCATCAAGGCCACCGGCTACAAGTACTCCACCCGGGCCGCCATCACCGTCTCCATCGCGGATATGACCATCCCGCCCAAGAAGTACGAGATGGTGGCCGCCAGCGAGCAGGCCGTGGTGGACATTGAAAACCAGTACAAGATGGGCTTCATGACCGACCACGAGCGCTACAAGCAGGTGGTGCAGGTGTGGGAGAAGACCACCGACGACGTCTCCGCCGCCCTGCAGGACAATCTGGACCGCTACAACCCCATCTTCATGATGGCAGACTCCGGCGCCCGGGGCTCCATGAAGCAGATCCGCCAGCTGGCGGGCATGCGCGGCCTGATCGCCAACACCGCCGGCCGCACCATCGAGATTCCCATCAAGGCCAACTACCGGGAGGGTCTGACCGCCCTGGAGTACTTCATCTCCAGCCGCGGCGCCCGCAAGGGCCTGGCGGACACCGCACTGCGCACCGCTGACTCCGGCTACCTGACCCGCCGTATGGTGGACGTCTCCCAGGAGGTCATCATCCGTGAGGAGGATTGCGGCGTCCGGCATGGCATCAAGGTCTCCGAGATCAGCGAGAACGGGCAGGTCATTGAGAAGTTCTCCGACCGGCTCCGGGGCCGCTATCTGGTGAGCGATGTGGTGGATGCGGAGACCGGCGAGGTGCTGCTTCCCAGCAGCCGCATGATGGAGGAGGGCGACGCCAAGGTGCTGGAGACCCGCCACTGGGTCCAGGCCAATACCTGTGAGGCGGACCGCTGTGAGTTTGACCCCGCCAGGGACGAACAGCCTACGGTGATGATCCGCACGGTTCTGACCTGCAGGGCACGCAGCGGCGTATGCGCCAAGTGCTACGGCATGAACCTGGCCACCCAGCAGCCCGTGGGCCCTGGCGAGGCCGTGGGCATCATCGCCGCCCAGTCCATCGGCGAACCGGGCACCCAGCTGACCATGCGGACCTTCCACACCGGCGGATTGGCCGGCGGGGACATCACCCAGGGCCTTCCCCGCGTGGAGGAGCTGTTTGAGGCCCGCAAGCCCAAGCGGATGGCAACGCTGTCCGAGATCGGCGGAAAGGTGAAGTTTGAGGAGGCCGCCAAGGGGAGCCTGCTGAACATCATCGTCACCGCCCCCGACGGGGATACCCGCACTTACGCGGTGCCCCACACGGGGCTCCAGGTGAAGGACGGGGACACCATTGAGGCCGGCACCCAGCTGACCTACGGCGCGCTGAATCCCCACGACGTGCTCCGCATCCGTGGGGCCGACGCCGTGTACAACTACTTGATCCAGGAGGTCCTGCGGGTGTACCGTCAGCAGGGCGTGGACATCAACGACAAGCACATCGAGGTCATCGTCCGCCAGATGATGCGCAAGGTCCGGCTGGAGGACGCCGGCGACACCAGGCTGCTGGACGGCTCCATGGTGGACGTCCTGGAGCTGGACGACGCCAACGCCGAGATCGACCGCCGCACCGCGGCGGGGGAGACCAGGGAGGACGGCGAGCCTCTGCGCCGTGCCGTGGGCACACAGCTGCTGATGGGCATCACCAAGGCATCCCTGGCTACGGACTCCTTCCTCTCCGCCGCCTCCTTCCAGGAGACCACCAAGGTTCTCACCGAGGCGGCCATCAAGGGCAAGGCCGACCGGCTGACGGGGTTGAAGGAAAATGTCATCATCGGCAAGCTGATTCCTGCGGGTACGGGTCTTCAGACCTATCACAGCTTTGCCCGGGAACTGGTGCCGGACGAGCGGGACGCTGCTGAAGAGGAGCTTCCCGCCGCAGAAAACCTGTAAAGAAAAAGTAGGCCCGCAGCCTGTGGCTGCGGGCCTACTTTTGAAGGTAATCGGCGAAAAAATCAGGGACGGGGAACGCGGAAGGACTGCTCACCGTTGGCCTCGTCGGTGACGGTGCCGGCGGCAAAGTAAATGACAATGTGGCCGTCCCCGTCCACCTCAAAGGGCGTGGTCTCATCAATGGCCGCGTAGTCGGACAGCGGGGCCCCGTCCGTGACGGGGAAATAGCGCACGCCGGGATTCTTGTCCATTCGGTTTTCCATCTGCATGGTGACGGTCTCCGTGATATAGGTCTGATAGTCGGCGCCGCAGAGTTCCTCCAGAGCGGGCGCTTCGGCGCCGGACGGTTCCGGCGCGGGTTCCCCGGACCCGGCGGCGGTTTCCGCGGGAGGCGGGGCCGCGGGGCTCCCGCAGGCGGTCAGCGCCAGCAGCAAAACCAGCAGGACGGGAAAAAGACGGAGATGCTTCATTGGAATCCTCCTTTACGGATGTTCTGCTGATTAGACGGGGAAGGGGCGGAAAAAGTTTGGGCGGCGGGGCGGAAGTTGGGATAAATTTATGAAAAACGGCGGCGGAGGGCCCCCGGATTTGTGAAAGAGAAAAAATAGCGCTCCTTTTTCCGGAAATACTTGACGGCCGGGCCGCCTCATGCTATAATTTCCAAATGCGCGGGCAGATTCCGCGAATTTTGCCATGCGTGGGCGTCAATGTGCGCTTTTCCCATAAAAGCGAGTATCAGGAGGAATTTCCCGTGATTACGGAACTTGCTTCGCAGGAAAAGGTGATCGGTGTGAAACAGTCCCGCAAGATGATCCGGGAGGGCCGCGCCCGTCAGGTGTATCTGGCCTGTGACGCCGACCCGTCTATTACTGATCCGGTGGCCCGCAGCTGTGCGGAGGCCAATATCCCTGTGCGCAGCGGGTTTACCATGGCTCAGCTGGGCCAGGCCTGCCGAATCACGGTGGGGGCCTCCGTAGTGGCGGTACTTTGACCGCGTCAGAGTAATCCTGCAATTGTTCGTTTTTTTCGGAATAACCGAGAGGTTTTCCGCAAAAAATAGAGGCTGTCCGCGGTAAGCGGCTGCCAAAAATATGTAAGAAAGGAGAAATTCAATGCCTACTTTTAACCAGCTGGTCCGGAAGGGAAGGGAGCAGGCCACCTACAAGTCCACCTCTCCCGCCCTGCAGTTCGGTCTGAACACGCTGAAGACCAAGACCACCGATCTCCCCTCTCCCCAGAAGAGAGGCGTCTGCACCGCCGTGAGAACCGCGACCCCCAAGAAGCCCAACTCCGCGCTGCGTAAGATCGCCCGTGTTCGCCTGACCAACGGCTACGAGGTCACCGCCTATATCCCCGGCGTGGGTCACTCCCTGCAGGAGCACTCCGTGGTGATGATCCGCGGCGGCCGTGTCAAGGACCTCCCCGGCGTCCGGTACCACATCATCCGCGGCACTCTGGATACCCAGGGCGTGTCCGGCCGTATGCAGAGCCGTTCCAAGTACGGCGCCAAGCGGCCCAAGTCCAAATAAGGAACCTCTGAATAAAACCCCGTACGCATCTTCACGCCATAAATTCCCGCTGGACGGCGTCAGAAAACCTTGAAATCCGATAGGATTCCTGCGGTTTTCTTCCTTGCCAGCAAAAATTTCTGACGCAAATCTGCGCACGTTGATTTAATCAGAGCTTCCTTAAGGACCAACAGAAAGCTTTGCCGAACAGGTTTATATATAATGTACGTATGTACGGATAACACCTCTTTGGCAGGCATACACAAGGGGCCGGAAGCGGCCTTTTGAGTACCTATGAGATCATAGAATTTTATGAAGGAGGGAAGCATAGTGCCCAGAAGAGGTAATGTTCCCAAGAGAGAGATTCTGCCCGATCCCGTCTACGGCTCCGTCCTGGTGACCCGGCTGACCAACAACGTCATGCTGGACGGCAAGAAGGGTGTGGCGCAGAAGGTGGTCTACTCCGCTTTTGACCAGATCAAGGAGAAGACCGGCAAGGACCCCGTTGAGGTGTTCACCCAGGCCATGGAGAATATCATGCCCAGCCTGGAGGTCAAGGCCCGCCGCGTGGGCGGCGCCAACTACCAGGTCCCCATGGAGGTCCGCCCCGCCCGGCGCACCACGCTGGGCCTGCGGTGGCTGACGGCCTATTCCCGGGCCCGCAGCGAGCGCACCATGGCCGAGCGTCTGGCCGGCGAGATTATGGACGCCGCAAACAATACAGGCGCCGCGGTGAAAAAGCGCGAGGACATGCACAAGCAGGCCGAGGCCAACAAGGCCTTCGCGCACTTCCGCTGGTAAGTTAGGAGAAAGACAACATGCCGAGAAAGACATCTCTCGAAAACACCAGAAATATCGGCATTATGGCTCACATCGATGCAGGCAAGACGACGACCACCGAGCGCATCCTGTTCTACACCGGCGTGAACTATAAGATCGGTGAGACCCACGACGGTACCGCCACCATGGACTGGATGGCGCAGGAGCAGGAGCGCGGCATCACCATCACCTCCGCCGCCACCACCTGCTTCTGGTCCGGCTCCAAAAACCAGTTCCCGTCCACCCGCATCAACATCATCGACACCCCGGGCCACGTGGACTTCACCGTGGAGGTAGAGCGCTCTTTGCGCGTGCTGGACGGCTCCGTGACCGTGCTGTGCGCCAAGGGCGGCGTGGAGCCCCAGTCCGAGACGGTATGGCGCCAGGCCGACACCTACAAGGTCCCCCGCATGATCTACGTCAACAAGATGGACATCATGGGCGCGGACTTCTACCATGTGCTGGATATGATTGCCGACCGCCTCAAGTGCAACGCCGTGCCCATCCAGCTCCCCATCGGCAGCGAGGAGACCTTTAAGGGGATCATCGACCTGGTGGAGATGGACGCCGACATCTATTACGACGACCTGGGCAAGGATATGCGGGTGGAGGAGATCCCCGCCGATATGGTGGATCTGGCCAACGAGTACCGCGAGAAGCTGATGGATGCCGTCTCTATGTTTGACGACGAGATCATGGAGCTCTACCTCGGCGGCGAGGAAGTTCCCCAGGATCGCATCCGCACCGCCATCCGCAAGGCCACCATCGCCAACGAGATGGTTCCCGTCACCTGCGGCACGTCCTACAAGAACAAGGGTGTGCAGAAGATGCTGGACGCCATCGTGGACTATATGCCCGCCCCCACGGACATCCCCCCCATCAAGGGCGTCAACCCCAAAACCGACCAGGAAGAGGAGCGCCACTCCGACGACAACGCCCCCTTCTCCGCCCTGGCGTTCAAGATCATGACCGACCCCTATGTGGGCCGTCTGAGCTTCGTCCGGGTCTACTCCGGAACGCTGAGCACCGGCACCTCCGTGCTCAACTCCACCAAGGGGCAGAAGGAGCGCATCGGCCGCATTCTCCAGATGCACGCCAACCACCGGGAGGACATCGAGACCATCTACTCCGGCGATATCGCCGGCGTCATCGGCCTGAAGAACTCCACCACCGGCGACACGCTGTGCGACGAGAAGCACCCCGTTATCCTGGAGTCCATGGAGTTCCCCGAGCCCGTGATCCGGGTGGCTATCGAGCCCAAGACCAAGGCCGGCCAGGAGAAGATGGGCATCGCCCTGATGAAGCTGGCCGAGGAGGACCCCACCTTCAAGACCTGGACCGACGAGGAGACCGGCCAGACCATCATTGCCGGCATGGGTGAGCTGCACCTGGAGATCATCGTGGACCGCCTGCTGCGGGAGTACAAGGTGGAGGCCAACGTGGGCGCGCCCCAGGTGGCCTACAAGGAGACCATCAAGAAGGCCGTGGACCAGGACACCAAGTATGCCCGCCAGTCCGGCGGCAAGGGCCAGTACGGCCACGTCAAGATCCACCTGGAGCCCAACGAGTCCGGCAAGGGCTACGAGTTTATCAACTCTGTTGTGGGCGGCGCCGTGCCCAAGGAGTATATTCCCGCGGTGGACGCGGGTATCCGGGGCGCCATGAACGCCGGCGTTGTGGCCGGCTTCCCCGTGGAGGACGTGAAGGTCACGCTGTTCGACGGATCCTACCACGAGGTGGACTCCTCCGAGATGGCGTTTAAGATCGCCGGCTCCATGGCCTTTAAGGAGGCCATGCGCAAGGCCGATCCCACGCTGCTGGAGCCCATTATGAAGGTCAGCGTCATTGTGCCCGACGAGTATATGGGCGACGTTATCGGCGACCTGAACAGCCGCCGCGGTCAGATTACCAAGCTGGAGGCCCGCAGCGGCGCCCAGCAGATCGACGCCCACGTCCCCCTGGCCGAGATGTTTGGCTACGCCACGGATCTGCGGTCCCGCACCCAGGGCCGCGGACAATATACCATGGAGCCCAGCCACTATATCGAGATTCCCAAGAATATCCGGGAGAAGATTGTGGACGAGCGCTCCAAGCCCCAGGGCTAATTCGGGTATTGATTTTCCCGGAATTATCCTGTAAAATAGGCAGTGCTGAGGGAATTTGCACTGCTGGAAATTGATTTTATAAAATGTCAGGAGGATTTTCAAATGGCTAAGCAGAAATTTGAGCGTACCAAACCCCATGTAAACATTGGCACCATCGGCCACGTTGACCACGGCAAGACCACGCTGACCGCTGCCATCACCAAGTACCTGGCCTTCTCCGGCAAGGCCGACTATACCGACTATTCCAGCATCGACAAGGCTCCCGAGGAGAAGGAGCGCGGCATTACCATCAACACCGCCCACGTGGAGTATGAGACGGACAACCGCCACTATGCCCACGTGGACTGCCCGGGCCACGCCGACTATATCAAGAACATGATCACCGGTGCCGCTCAGATGGACGGCGCCATCCTGGTCATCGCCGCCACCGACGGCCCCATGGCCCAGACCAAGGAGCACATCCTGCTGGCCCGTCAGGTGGGCGTGCCCGCCATCGTGGTGTTCCTGAACAAGTGCGACCAGGTGGACGACGAGGAGCTGCTGGAGCTGGTGGAGATGGAGGTCCGCGAGACCCTGTCCGGCTACGAGTTCCCCGGCGACGACATCCCCATCATCAAGGGCTCCGCTCTGAACGCCCTGATCTCCGAGTCCACCGATCCGAACGCTCCCGAGTATGCCTGCATCAAGGAGCTGATGGACGCGGTTGACAGCTATATCCCCACTCCTCCCCGGGACGACACCCTGCCCTTCCTGATGCCCGTGGAGGACGTGTTCACCATCTCCGGCCGCGGCACCGTGGCCACCGGCCGTGTGGAGCGCGGCCAGCTGAAGCTCTCCGAGGAAGTGGAGATCGTCGGCCTGATGGAGGAGAAGAAGAAGACCGTCGTCACCGGTATCGAGATGTTCCACAAGCTGCTGGACTACGCCGAGGCCGGCGACAACATCGGCGCCCTGCTCCGCGGCGTGGACCGCAACGGCATCGAGCGCGGCCAGGTTCTGGCGAAGCCCGGCTCCATCCACCCCTACACCAAGTTCAAGGGCCAGGTGTACGTCCTGAGCAAGGAAGAGGGCGGCCGCCACACTCCCTTCTTCAACAACTACCGTCCCCAGTTCTACTTCCGCACCACCGACGTCACCGGCGTCATCACCCTGCCCGAGGGCGTTGAGATGTGCATGCCCGGCGATAACGTGGAGATGAGCGTGGAGCTGATCACCCCCATCGCCATCGAGAAGGGCCTTCGCTTCGCCATCCGCGAGGGCGGCCGCACCGTTGGCTCCGGCGCCGTCACCGACGTTGCCGACTGATTTTTCAAGGTGAAAAAGGACTGCCGCAAAGCGGCAGTCCTTTTTTTTAATTTTCACCCTCCGGATAGACCAGGGTATCCTGAAATCCGTTGGCCCCGGCACAGAAGATATCCCCGGCCACGGGCCGGTCTTCGCAGATGTAGAGGTTCAGCTGTACCCCCTCACTCCGGTTGGGATAGTTGCCGACGCTATAGGTATACCTGGAGAGCTGTTTTCCGCAGCAGGCCGAGAGGTCGAAGCCCTGGGCGGTCTGCAATTTGTTGTAGCTCAAATAGGGCTCCGCCAAATGGTCCGGCAGAAGGAATTGCAGGGTTTCCACCGGCTCCGGGGAAACCTCCCAGCCCATGGACTGGAGATAGGCGATCCGGTCCTCATTGGTGAGGAGCTGAGGCGGTGCGGGTTCTTCCGCCGGCCTGCGGCCCAGGAAGAAAATCAGGGCAGCTGCGGCCAGGCCCAGGGCAACTACGGCCAGCACAGCCTTTTTTTTGGAAAAGCGGGTGGTAAAAATCAGCATGATACATCCCTCCTGCTTGTTTCCTATTCATTTTTTTCAAAGTTTATGATATAGTTAAACAAGTTCAGGCACTTTTTATAAATTGAATGCGGCAGGCAGAGGTGCCCGGCGCCTGTGGAATCGGCCTGCCGGCTGACGGGGAATACGGGGACAGAGGAGATGGCAGCGTGGAAAAGCAGCGGTTGGATAAGATTATCGCCTCTACCGGGCGGTGGTCCCGGCGGGAGGTGAAAGAGCTGGTTCGCCGGGGACAGGTCCTGGTGGACGGTGTTCCCGTCCGTTCAGCGGAGGAGAAGGCGGATCCGGCGGCGGCCGCCATCACCGTGTCGGGGGAAGCGTTGGAGTACCGGCGGTATACCTGGGTTATGCTGAACAAGCCTGCGGGATACCTCTCCGCCACCGAGGACGGACGGGACCGGACGGTGCTGGACCTGCTGCCGGAGGACCTGCGGCGGCAGGGGCTCTTTCCCGTGGGACGGCTGGACAGGGATACGGAGGGACTGCTGCTGCTGACCAACGAGGGCGGTCTGGCCCACGATCTTCTGTCTCCGAGGCATCATGTGGATAAGGTCTACTATGCACGTGTAAAAGGGCGGCTGACGGCGGAGGACTGCCGGATGTTTCAGGCGGGTATGGAGCTGGATGACGGGCTGCTCTGCCTGCCCGCCTGCCTGGAGATTCTATCGGGCGGGGAGGAGAGCGAGGCGCGTGTCACCCTGCGGGAGGGAAAATTCCACCAGGTAAAGCGGATGCTGGCCCACCTGGGAAAGCCGGTGCTCTATCTGGAGCGGATCCGGATGGGGCCGCTGGAGCTGGACGGGAATCTGGCCCGGGGAGCATATCGCTTTTTGACGGAGAATGAGCTGGAGAGATTAAGGGGATTTGATAATCCTACGAAAAACGTCAAATCTTCACCAAAAAGTCAATAGTTTTTTTGTTTAAAAAAGAAAATATGTCTTGCAATTCGACAAAATTGCCGATATAATATAGGCGTTGTAAAGTTCCCTGTGATTTTAGGTGAGGAGGAAGGCCATGTCTGGAAGAATTTTTCAAAATGTAGTCTTGCAGTTAAAGGAAAATACGGATCGGACCATCGGCGTAATCGACGGGGAAGGCGTGGTGATTGCCTGCAGCGAGCTTTCTATGATCGGACAGCGGTGGGCGGAACACGTGCCGGTGGTAAACGGCGCTTCCGGAGCCATGGTCTCCTCGGATGGAAAGACCTTTAAAGCCCTGAACGGATGGAACACCCAGTTTGACTATGCGGTTTTCGTCTTTGGGGACAACGACGTAAGCCGGACGGTGTGCGCCATGTCCACGGTGGCCCTGAATTCCGCCAAATCCTATTACGAGGAAAAGCATGACCGGGGCTCCTTTGTCAAGGACATCATCTCCGATAACATCATGCTGGGCGACATCTATATGCGGGCCAAGGAGCTGCGGGTGACGGCCGACGTGCCCCGGGGCGTATTTGTGGTGCGGTCTTTGAAAAAGGGGGAGTCCGTGCCCACGGATGTGATTCAGTCCATGTTCCCGGACCGGCAGAACGACTTTGTCCTCAGCGTGGGCGAGGGGGATGTGGTGCTGATTCGCCAGATGCCGGAGGGCGCGGGGATTAAGGAGCTGAACAAGATTGCAGCCTCCATTGAGGAGAGCCTCCGCAATGGCGGCGCCAGCGCTGTGGTTGGCATCGGCACCATTGCCACGCACCTGAGGGATCTGGCCAAGAGCTATAAGGAGGCCCAGATCGCCATCGAGGTGGGCAAGGTTTTTGATACGGAAAAGTATATCATCAACTACGAGAATCTGGGGATTGGACGGCTGATCTACCAGCTGCCCACCACCCTCTGCGAGATGTTCCTCCAGGAGGTGTTCAAAAAGAACCCCATCGACGCCCTGGACAAGGAGACGCTGTTCACCATCCACAAGTTCTTTGAGAACAACCTGAACGTCTCCGAGACGGCCCGGAAGCTGTTTGTCCACCGCAACACCCTGGTGTACCGGCTGGAGAAAATCAAGAAGCTCACCGGACTGGACCTGCGGGAGTTTGACGACGCCATCACCTTCAAGGTGGCGCTGATGGTCAAAAAGTACCTGACCTCCCGGGGCATTGATTCTTAAAACCGGATACAGGGCGGCGGGCTTATGCCCGCCGCCTTTCTTCGACCGTGCGGCCTTGACAGCTGTGGTATGATGTGGTAAGCTGAACAGGTACACTACTGCAATAGTATAGATTTGCCGGAGTCTGGAAGAATTTTCCCTGGCTGGAATTGCAAACTTTGGTTGCATTGCGGCGGAAAACCATATATAATGTGGTTTAATTGGGAATTATGTCGACCGGCCCTCTGGGTACGGAGCGCTTACAGAACTACGGAGCGAGGTGCCTGTATGATCCGCCTGAAAAATGTAGAGATGGAGTACGACAACGGAACCAGGGCCATCCGCGGGATTACCATGACCATTGAGGATGGCGAGTTTGTCTTTTTGGTGGGGCCGTCCGGCTCCGGCAAGTCCACCATTATCAAGCTGCTCACCGGGGAGGTGGTGCCCTCTGCCGGACGTATTATGATTAACGGATTTTCCATCACCAAGATATCCGGCAGGCAGATCCCCCTGATGCGCAGGACGCTGGGCGTTATTTTTCAGGATTTCCGCCTGATTGAAAAGAAAACGGTATACGAGAACCTGGAGTTTGTCATGCGGGCCGTAGGCGCCAGACCCCGGGACATCAGGAGCCGCATCAACTACGTGCTGGAGCTGGTGGATCTGGAGCGGAAGGCGGACAGCTTTCCCACGGAGCTCTCCGGCGGGGAGCAGCAGCGGGTGGCCATTGCCCGGGCCCTGGTGAACAACCCGGAGACCATCATTGCCGACGAGCCCACCGGCAACCTGGATCCGGAGCGGTCGTTGGAGCTGATGGATCTGCTGGTGAAGATCAACGAGTTGGGCACCACCGTAGTGGTGGTGACCCACGAAAAGGACCTGGTGGACCGCTTCGGCAAGCGAGTCATTACCATTGACAGCGGCCACGTGGTGAACGACGGCGTGGGCGGCTATGTTGGAGGACACATTCATGGGTAAGCACAACTTCGGATATTTTCTGCGTGAGGGCGTGTCCAACATGTTCAGCCACGGCTTCATGTCCTTTGCCGCCATCGGCATTACCGTGGCGTGCCTGCTGATTATGGGAACGTTTACCCTGGTGGCGGTGAATGCCAACGAGCTGCTGGCGGGACTGGAGCAGGAAAACGAGATTCTGGCCTTTGTGGACGAGAGTTACAGCCGGAATGAGGCCCTGGGCGTGCAGCGGGAGCTGGAGGCCCTGCCCAATGTGGCCTTTACCACCTATGTCAGTAAGGCGCAGGCCATGGATAACTTTGCGGAGAAGTATGCCGACGACCCACTGTTTCAGAATCTGGACCCGGAGATCCTGCGGGACCGCTATGTGGTTAAAATTCAGGATCTGTCAAAACAGAGCCAGACAGTGGAGGAGATCCGGCAGCTGGAGGGAATTGCCAATGTCAGCGCCTACGAGGAGCTTGCCACCGGCTTTATCACCATCCGCAATATCGCCTCGGTGGTTTGTATTGCCCTGATTGCCGTCCTCTTTATCGTATCGGTGTTTATTATCTCCAATACCATCAAGCTCACCACCTTCGACCGGCGGGAGGAGATTGCCATCATGCGCATGGTGGGCGCCACCAACGGCTTCATCCGCTGGCCCTTCGTCTATGAGGGGCTGCTGCTGGGGTTTTTGAGCGCCGCTCTCTCCTTCTTCTTCCAGTGGGGGCTCTATGAGGCGGTGTCCCGGGGAGTGGATACCAGCGATACGCTTCAGCTGATTAAAATCGTCCCCTTTCAGCAGCTGTGGCCTGCCGTGGCGGGGATTTTTGCGGGAGCGGGGATTTTAATCGGCGTGGGGGGAAGCCTCTCCGCCATCCGGAAATTTTTGCAGGTGTGAGGTGACGGCGTTGAGACGGACAAGATGGGAGCGGCTGTGCCGAGGGCTGCTGTGCCTGTGTCTGGCGGTGCTGTGCATGGCGGCGGATCTGGCTCCGGCCACCGCCCGGGTGACGCAGGAGGATATCGACGCGCTGAAGGGCGATGCCGCCGACCTGAAGGATCAGCGCAAGGATTTGGAGGCCAGGCTCAAGGCGCTGGCCAACGACAAGAGCACTGCCATTCAGCGCAAGAATCTTCTGGATCAACAGATTGCCAACACCTCCGCCCAGATTGCCAACGTGGAGCAGCAGATCGCCCGGTACGACCAGCTGATTGCCCAGAAGGAGGAGGAGCTCCGCCAGGCGGAGGCGGAGGAGGCGGAGCAGTACGCCCTCTTTTGCCGCAGGGTGCGGGCAATGGAGGAGCAGGGCACCATCTCCTACTGGTCGGTTCTCTTTAAGGCGGACAGCTTTACGGATCTTCTCTCCCGCATGGACTTTATCAATGAGATCATGGAGGCGGATCAGCGGGTTATTGACGATTTGAAGGCCCTTCAGGTCCGGATTGAGGAGGCCAGAACCTCCCTGGAGGGCAGCCGGGCGGAGTCCCAGGCGGCCAGGGATGAGCTGACGGCAAAGAAGAAGGAGCTGGACACCCAGCGTGCCGAGGCCAACAAGGTCATTCAGCAGATTGCCGCGGCGGAGGATGAGACGGAGGCCACCCTGGATGAGATGGAGGCCGAGCAGGAGAAGATTCAAAAGGAGATTGAGCGGCTGAACCGGGAGCTGCAGGCCCAGCTGGCCGCGGAGGGCAAGTCGAACCAATCCAACCCCGGCGGCTATATCTGGCCGGTGAACAGCCGGTATATTACCTCTACCATGGGCGGGCGGCAGTCCCCCGGCGGCATCGGCTCCACCAACCACCAGGGCACGGACATCGGACGGGTGGGCTATACCAGCCCTATTTACGCCGCCAAGTCCGGCACAGTGATCGTCTCTCAGAGAAGCTCCTCCTACGGAGAATACGTGGTCATCTCCCACGGCAGCGGCAACACCACGCTGTACGGCCACATGAGCAGCCGGAAGGTCAGCGTAGGACAGTATGTGAACCAGGGGGATGTTATCGGCATCACCGGCTCCACGGGCAACTCCACCGGGCCGCACCTCCATTTCGAGGTGGTGGAAAACGGAAAAAGGGTTAACCCCCTGAGCCATGGCGCGGATCCGAAGATGGGCTATCTCACCGGATATACCCTGTCCGGCAGTTGAACGAAACATAAAAATTCCTCCCGTTCCATACCATGGAGCGGGAGGAATTGCCTTATGATTGGAATACTGTTGTGGAAGGAGCCCCAGGGGGGGATACGGCAGAGAGCGGTGACGCTGACGGAGCGGAGTATCCTGCACATGCGCTTTTTATGCGCGGAGGTGATCCGGGGCCCCCGGACGCCGGAACCGACATTGCGCCGGCGGGTATCGGCGGCGGCGAAGAGGCTGCGGAAGGCAGGGGTTGCCCGGGTTGTACTGCCCGAGGGCTTTGCCTGCGGGCCCCAGATGGAGAAGTACGGCGTCCGGGCTGTGTCCACCCTGGCCCTTCGCCGCCGTCTGGCGGCGGATTGGGTGCGCCAGGCCCTGGCGGAGCGGGGGGTGTCCCCCGGCAGGGCAAAAATTGCGGTGTCGGCCGCCCAGATGACCGGGGAGCTGGTGCGGACGGTGACGGAGCTGTCCCTGCGGCACCGCTACGTGCTGCTGGACGTCCCCTACGGCGGGGAGGAGCTGTGCCGCCGGCTGCGGCGGGAGTACGGGGTGTCGCTGCTGCTGGGGCCGGACAAAGAGCAGCTGGAGGAGGCGGACGCCCTGGTGCTCTTCGACCCCAGGACAGACCTGCGGCGAAAGGGAGGGGCAGAGCTGACGCTGTATGACGAGGCGGCACCCATGGGACGGCTGTCCCTGCCCCCGGCGCTGGAGGAGCGGCTGCCGGAGGGGGCAGACAGGGGCCAGCTGCTTGCCGCCCTGCTGGAGGCTGGGGCCCTCCGTCCGGGGCAGGTGAGCGCTTCGGCCTGTTAACGCTTGACAATCCGGAGGTCAGCCACTATAATAATGCCCTGTAAATAAGCTGGAATACAGCATATTCTGGAAGACGGAGGGACGTTTTTCAGTCAGAAGATACCAGAAAGGAAGCGGCAGACATGGAAAAAGAGTACAAGATGAGCCAAGCCCGGGCCGACGAGCTCCAGGAGGAGCTGAACTACCTCAAAACCACCCGGTCCGACGAGGTGGCGGAGCAGATCAAGGTGGCCCGGGGGTTCGGCGACCTCAGCGAGAACAGTGAATACGACGAGGCCAAAAACGAGCAGGGCAAGCTGTACTCCCGTATCGCCGAGCTGGAGGAGATTTTGCAGCATGTGGTCATCGTGGACGAGAGCAGCAATACCGATGTGGTGGCTATCGGCTGCAAGGTGACAGTAAAGGGCGCCGCCGGCGAGGGCGCCTATACCATCGTGGGTTCCCAGGAGGCGGATCCCATGCACGGCATCATCTCTGAGGAATCCCCCTTCGGCAAGGCCCTGATCGGGGCCAGGGAGGGTGACACTGTGGCAGTGGAGGCGCCCCAGGGCGTCATCAGCTATACAGTGCTGAAAATTGAGCGGTAAAGGAGAAGGAACAATGAGTGAACAAATGACAAACCAGCAGCCGGAACTGGACCTGAGCGAGCAGAGAAGAGTTCGCCGGGAGAAGCTGGCGGCGCTCCAGGCCGCCGGACAGGATCCCTTCCAGATCACCAAGTACGTGGTGACCCACCGTTCTGCCGAGATCAAGGAGAATTTTGAGGCCCTGGAGGGCCAGGCCGTCTCCGTGGCCGGCCGCATCATGAGCAAGCGGGGCATGGGGAAGGCCGTGTTCTGCGATTTGCAGGACGTAAAGGGCCGCATCCAGCTGTATGTCCGCATCGACGAGCTGGGCGAGGAGGAGTTTGCCAAGTTCAAGAAGACCGACATCGGCGACATCGTGGGTGTCGAGGGCGAGGTGTTCAGGACCAAGCGGGGCGAGATCTCCGTGAAGGCCCACAAGGTGACGCTGCTCTCCAAGTCCCTGCTGCCCCTGCCGGAGAAGTTCCACGGCCTCACCGACAAGGAGACCCGCTACCGCCAGCGGTATGTGGATCTTATCATGAACGAGGACGTGCGCCGTACCTTCCAGATCCGTACGGCCTTTATCAAGCATGTCCGCAAGTACCTGGACGACCGGGACTACCTGGAGGTGGAGACCCCCATCCTGGGCACCATCCAGGGCGGCGCCACCGCCCGGCCCTTCATCACCCACCACAATACGCTGAACATCGATATGTATATGCGCATTGCCACGGAGCTGCACCTCAAGCGGCTGACCGTGGGCGGCTTTGAGCGGGTGTATGAGATCGGCCGCATCTTCCGCAACGAGGGTATGGACCCCAAGCACAACCCGGAGTTCACCACCATCGAGCTCTACGAGGCCTACGCCGACTTCCACGACATGATGGACATCGCCGAGGGCATCCTCTCCTCCGCCGCCAAGGACATTCTGGGCAGCTACCAGGTCCAGTGGCTGGGGGTGGATATCGACCTGACCCCCGGCTGGAAGCGGCTCAGCATGATCGACGCCGTGCGTGAATACGTGGGCGTGGACTTTGACGCCATCAGCGACGACGAGGAGGCCTGCAGGGCTGTGGAGGCCGTGGGCATCGACATGGACGGCTGTGAGCGCACCTGGGGCACCGCCCTGTACGAGGCCTTTGACCAGCGGGTGGAGGAGAAGCTGATCCAGCCCACCTTCATCACCATGTACCCGGTGGAGGTCTCCCCCCTGACCAAGCGCTCCCCCAAGGATCCCCGGCTGACGGAGCGGTTCGAGCTGTTTATCAACCACGCGGAGTTTGCCAACGCCTTCTCCGAGCTCAACGACCCCATCGACCAGCGGGGCCGCTTCGAGCATGAGCTGGCCCTGCGGGACATGGGCAACGACGAGGCCGGCATGATGGACGAGGACTATATCACCGCCATGGAGTACGGCCTGCCCCCCACGGGCGGCATGGGCATCGGCATCGACCGGGCCGTCATGCTGCTGACCAACGCCGACTCTATCCGGGATGTGTTGCTGTTCCCCACCATGAAGCCGTTGGACTGAGCCGCAGAAGCTCTGATGCCGCAACAGATATTTCGGCGCCGCCCCAGGCCATTGCCTGGAGCGGCGCCGTTTTCCGGGGGGATAATAAAAATTGACAAATGGAAGGTAATAGTATATCATAAGTAAACCATTGGGCAGCACATATATGACAGGGACTGTTCTCCTGCGCCCGGCCCGGTTTGTCCCGGCTTTTCGCCGGAGTGACGGAGGAGAGACAGGGGGAGGCTTCCACCATGCGGCATGCAGCGGAGCCTCCGGACAGACCCTGCGGGAAGGAGAAGCGGCCGTGGAGACCATCACCAGCCGGACCAATCCGCTGTGTACCCATTTTCGGAGGCTGGCGTCCTCCCGGTCTTACCGGGAGGAGACGGGGGAGTACCTCTGCGACAGCCCAAAGCTCCTACGCGAGGCGGTTCTCTGGGGGGCGGACATCTGCACCCTGATGTATACCGAGGGGGCAGAGCTGCCGCCGCTGGAGGGAATCGACTGCCGGACAGTCCGGGTCAGCGAGGGCGTCATGCGGGCCGTCAGCCCCATGGAGACGCCCCAGGGCGCGGTGTTTTCCTGCCGCATTTCCCGGCATAATCCGCCGGAGCAATTGGAGCCGGACGGCTTTGGCCGCCAGCGCTATCTGCTGCTGGACGGTGTTCAGGATCCGGGAAATGTGGGTACCATCCTGCGCACGGCCGACGCCTTTGGCTGGACGGCTTTTCTGCTGCCCGGCTGCGCGGATCTCTATAACCCCAAGACGGTGCGCTCGGCCATGGGGGTTCACTTCCGGCGTGGGGTTTACCGGGACTCTCTGGAGCATGCCGCTGCGCTGATAAAGGCGGCGGAGCTGCCCCTGTATGCCGCGGCCCTGTCGGAAAATACGGCGGATCTGCGGCAGGCGGACCTGCGCCGCTGCGCCGTAATCGTCGGCAGCGAGGGGAGGGGCGTGTCCCGGGCGGCTCTGGCGCTGTGCGATATGACGATTAAAATCCCTATGGATCAAACCTGCGAATCCCTCAATGCGGCTGCGGCTGCGGCCGTGGTGCTGTGGGAGGGCGCACGGAACGACTGAGACGGGAGGCGGCCTATGCTGAAATACTGGCTGTGGCTGGGGGAGCTGCCGGGGCTGACCAATCAGGCCCGGCTTGCCCTGTTGCGCCATTTTGAAACCCCGGAAAATGCGTTTTACGCGGACGCCGGGGAAGTTCTTCTGACGGAGGGAATCACGCGGAAACAGGCGGAGGCGCTGGAAAACAAGGATCTCTCCGCCGCCGACAGGATTCTGGAGGACTGCCGCCGGCTGGGGCTGCGCATCCTGACCTTCCAGGATGCAGAGTATCCGGATCGGCTGAGAAATATTTACGACCCGCCCTTTCTGCTGTATGTCCGGGGGCATCTGCCTCCGGTGGACGAGGAGGTTGTGATTGCAGTGGTGGGCACTCGAAGCTGTACCCCGTACGGTGAGGCCTGCGGTGAAAAGCTGGGTTACGGCCTGGCAAAGGGCGGGGCCGTTGTGGTCAGCGGGCTGGCCCGGGGCGTGGACGCCGCTGCAACCCGGGGCGCCCTTCGGGGCGGAGGCGTGCCCATCGGCGTGGCAGGCGGCGGCCTGGACGTGATATACCCGCCGGAGCACCGCTACCTCTATGAGGATGTGGCTGCGGCGGGGGCGCTGCTGTCCGAATATCCGCCGGGAACCGAACCCGACAGGGCCCATTTTCCCGTGCGGAACCGGATTATGGCGGGATTGGCCGTGGGCACCGTGGTGGTGGAGGCGCCGCTGTGCAGCGGCGCACTGATTACCGGCAATACCGCTCTGGAGCAGGGGAGGGACCTCTTCGCCGTTCCCGGCCCCATCGACGCGCCCGCCAGTGCGGGCTGTAACCGTATCCTCCGGGACGGGGGCATTATTGTGACAGAGGCCCGGGATATTTTGAGCTGTTATGCGGAGCGGTTTCCGGGCAGACTGCGTTTGGAGGAATGCCGGGAGGAGCCGGAGACGCTGGGCTACCGGGCCCGGCAGGAACGGGCGGCGCCGGCACCGCCGCCGCTGCCGGTGCTGAGCCTCTCCAGCGGCGGTGCGGAACTGACGGACGACCAGACCGCCCTGCTGCGGGCCATGGACGGCGGCGAGCCAAAGCTGGTGGACGACCTGATTGAAAAGACCGGCATTCCCGCCAGGCGGGTGCTGTCGGCATTGACCCTTCTGGAGCTGGACGGCCTGGTAAGTCAGCACAGCGGCAAGCGCTACGTCCGCACAGTGAGGCTGGTGGAGTAACGCAGCGCCCCACCGGGGCATCTTTTATTGTTAACGCGCGCCCCGGCGCCGGGGCGCATGGAGGTTAGTATGGCAAAACACAGCCTGGTCATCGTGGAATCCCCTGCGAAGGCCAAGACCATAGGGAAATATCTGGGGAAGGACTTTGAGGTCAAAGCCTGTATGGGCCACCTGCGGGATCTGCCCAAGAGTGTTTTGGGCGTGGATCTGGAGCATGACTTCGAGCCGGTCTACAAGCCCATCAAGGGAAAAGAGGATATCATCAGCGACCTGAGGAAGTCCGCCAAGGCAGCGGACGTGGTGTATCTGGCCACTGACCCGGATCGGGAGGGGGAGGCCATCTCGTGGCACCTGAAACAGCTGCTTGATCTGCCGGACGAAAAAGCCAGGCGCGTTACGTTTAATGAGATTACCAAAAAGGTGGTGCAGGAGAGCATCCGGGAGCCCCGGGAGATTGACCAGGATCTGGTGGATGCGCAGCAGGCCCGCCGCATTCTGGACCGCATCGTGGGCTATGAGCTCAGCCCGCTGCTGTGGAAGAAAATCCGCCGGGGCCTCTCGGCGGGCCGGGTGCAGTCCGTGGCCACCCGCATGGTGGACGACCGGGACCGGGAGATCGAGGCCTTCCGGCCGGAGGAGTACTGGACGCTGGACGCAAAGCTCCTGGGCGACGACGTCAGGGGGCTGGCCTTTGCCGCCCGGTACCACGGGAAGAACGGCAAAAAGGCGGAGCTGAAATCGGCGGCGGATGTGGAGGACGTGGTGCGGGAGACAGAGGGGGCCGACTTCCTGGTAAAGACCGTGAAGCGGGCTGACAAGCAGCGCAGCCCCGCCCCGCCCTTTACCACCTCCACCATGCAGCAGGAGGCATCCCGAAAGCTCAGCATGACCCCCCGGCGCACCATGGCCATCGCCCAGCAGCTGTATGAGGGCGTGGATATCGAGGGCGAGGGCACCGTGGGCCTTATCACCTATATGCGTACCGACTCCCTGCGTTTGAGCGAGGAGGCGCTGGCCTCGGCCCGGGAGTTTATCCGGGGGCGCTACGGGCAGGGCTACTGCCCGGCCAAGCCCAACCACTACAAGGCCAAGGCCAACGCCCAGGACGCCCACGAGGCCATCCGGCCCAGCAATGTCGACTGGACGCCGGAGATGGTGAAAAAGGATTTGACCGGCGAACAGTACCGGCTGTACCGTCTGATCTGGAGCCGCTTTGTGGCCTGCCAGATGTCCAATGCGGTCTATGACAGCGTTGCCGTGGAGGTAGAGGCCGGAGGCCACAGCTTCCGGGCCAGTTCGTCCAGCCTGAAATTCTCCGGCTATACGGCGGTGTACGAGGAGGGGAAGGACGAGGAGCGGGAGGAAAAGGAGTCCCCCCTGCCCGCCCTGCGGGAGGGGGAGGCCCTGGTCCTCCAGGGATTTTCCCGGGATCAGCACTTCACCCAGCCTCCGGCCCACTATACCGACGCCACCCTCATCCGGGCCATGGAGGAGCAGGGTATCGGCCGGCCCTCCACCTATGCGCCCACCGTGTCCACCATTCTGGACCGGGAGTACGTCATCAAGGAGGGCAAGTATCTCCGCATCACCAATCTGGGGCGGGTGGTGACGGAGCTGATGAAGGACAAATTCACCGACATCGCCGACCTGCACTTCACCGCCAATATGGAGGAGCGCCTGGACGATGTGGAGGCGGGGAAGGCCCCCTGGCGGGAGCTTCTGCGGGGCTTTTACGGCGACTTTGATAAAAATCTCCAGCAGGCGGAAAAAGACCTGGAGGGCACCCGCATCAAGGTGCCCGACGAGGTGAGCGAGGAGATCTGCCCCGAGTGCGGGCGGAACCTGGTGGTAAAGTCCGGGCGGTTTGGCCGTTTCCTGGCCTGCCCGGGCTATCCGGACTGCACCTTTACCATGCCGCTGGTGGTGGAGATGCCGGGCCGCTGCCCCAAGTGCGGCGGGCGGCTGATGAAGCGCACCGGCACCAGCAAAAAGACCAACAAGCAGTATAACTATTACTGCTGTGAGCATACCAGGGGGCGGGACAGGGATCCCAAGTGCGATTTCATGACCTGGGATGTGCCGGTGAAGGACGACTGCCCGGCCTGCGGGCAGACCATGTTCAAAAGGTCGGGCAGGGGCTACAAGCGGCCCTTCTGCATCAACCCGGCGTGCTCCAACTTCCTGCCGGAGGACAAACGGGGCTATCCGAAGAAGCCTGCCTCCGGGGAGGGGGCCGGGGAGCCGGCCGCCGAATCCGCGGAGAAGAGGCCTGCGGAAAAGAGACCGGCGGCGGCAGCAAAAAAGGCCGCGGCCAAGAGGCCTGCCGCCAAAAAGACGGCTGCAAAAAAACCTGCGGCCAAGAAGGGCCCGGCAAAGAAGCCCGCCGCGAAGAAGTCTGCGGAGAAAGAGGGCTAAGCCAGTTCCCGGGCGGCGTTCCAGGCGGCCTGGAACATGGCCTCCAGCTCATGGTTGTGCAGCAGGTTTTGAGTGGCCCGGCACTGGTCCAGCAGTTCCCACTGGAGGTCGGAGAGGGTTTCCAGGAGGGCGGACTCCTGTTTTTCCGCAAGGCGGGTGTAGTGCCAGTAGTACTCCCGTGGAAGGAACTCCTTGTAGCGGTTTTCCAAAAGGTAATTGCAGATTATTTGCATTAAGTCTGTCATCTTAGTCATCTCCAAACTGAATATTTTCTTCAATTATATTGAAGAATTAATTCAAAGCCAAGGGGCTGTTATGGAAATTTTTGCAGAGCGGCTAAAAAGTTTGCGTAAGGAACGCCGTTGGTCATCTAAAGAGATGGCAGAATATCTTGGAGTGTCCCAGCGTGCGTATTTGTATTACGAGTCCGGAACGAATTATCCAAATATTCCGGGATTATTAAAGCTGGCGGACTTCTTTGATGTGAGCACAGATTATCTGCTGGGACGCTCCCAGGAGCGGAAGTGATGCTCGCCCTGGCGGGCGGGGCTTTTTCTGCGGCTGACGCCGCGGGGTGAATATGGCAGCCGTTGTGGGCTGGGCAAAT
>ERZ808035.174-NODE-174-length-74224-cov-11.959041_pt1 | contig 74224 bp, 87 predicted proteins | sample MGYA00380189_ERZ808035 | MGnify/ENA primary metagenome ERZ808035 (study PRJEB31490, sample SAMN06133407) | mouse gut metagenome | isolation source: M5_1 | host: mice | place: China: Chengdu | collected 2015-05 ... | reverse complement strand
ACAAAGACATTGTCAATGCAGTCATCACCTGTAAACAGGATTGTCTGGGGATAACTCAGCGTTGTTGGCTCATTACCACTGTTGAACACAAGGCTTGAGATATAATCGTTAGGGATAGCAGACGGCAAATTAAGCTGCAGCCATGTACTGGTGAAAAACTCAGGCTCAGGGCGACGGTACTCACAGTTATGCTTGAGTTCAAAGACACGGTCCTGCTTATTATCAATTACGGGCTTGATTGCTTCAAGTGCCTTTGAAATCGGTAAAACCGCATCCTTGATTTTCTCTCTGATTATATCCGTTGAAAATCCGTCATAAAACACCAGCTCATCATTTTCCTTGCCCAGCGTTGTAAGTATTGTTGTAAGATTTCCGTCTCCCATATCACTTTCAAGCACAACAAGAAAAATATATTCACCCTCCTGCAGACTTTCTGTCAGATTTGTGACATATTCCTCATTACCAAACAGATTGTCATATTCCTCATAGTTTCTTGCTACTATGATGTCCTTGAGCTTATTATCGGGATTTCTGCCGCCTGCTGCTGTGATAAGCTTTTTTATTCTTTGGTAATAGTCCTCAAGAGCACCGGGTGAAGGCTGTTCCGATTCCTCCCTGCTGTTATCAAAGCTGCCCTTGGGCAGACAGATTGTGCAGGGTCTTGGTGAGGATAACTGCTTGTAGCTGTCATTTTCCAATTCATAGGCAATGACACCCACCGTGCACTCCCCGATTGTAATATGCGGAGCCGTGCAGATACCGTCAACCAATGCCCTTCTTTCCCCATTGAACACCGCTTCCACTATTAAACCGTCATAGGCTTCGGGAAGATTAAAACTGCATTCAATATAATTGATATTGCCTGCTGCAGGGGTATCATTTTCCTGTGTTGCATCCAGCTTAACCCGTTCCTCTGTCACATTAAAATGAAGTTTTAGCATAAAGCCTCCTTAATAGCCCACAACAGCAAAAAGATAATACCTTTTGTTATTGTATGTAATGCCGTTTTTAGTGCCTGTTTCCAAATTCCGAGCCGAGCCTCTGATTTCTTTATCCGTGATATATACATACTTAACACCGATACTTGTAAAATTACCGCCTATCAGCGGACAGGCATAACCTTTTCCGCTTTTCAGCTTTACTGCATTTTTATCAATATCGGTTATCTGCACATCATAATCTGCATTTTCCTTATCATCACCGCTTGCCCACAGCAGTTTGATACCGTTACGCTGGGCACTTACCTTTTCGGATAATGTCAGGGTTGTGGTTTCAGCCATCTGCCAGCCATTGGAGGTCTGCCACAGTATTTTGCTGCCTCTTGCTTTTTCTGTATTGATTGCAGAAGTGAGAGCATTGTCTTTGCTTTTCAGGCTTGTGATATCCTTTTGAACCTGTGTCATATCTGTAGCTGCGGAAATCAGGTTTGCAGGAACATCAAAAAGCTGTTTTACATTTGTAACGCTGATTCCCTCGCTTTTGATTAAGTACAATGGGAAATCAACCATTTCATCACCTGCTAAAATACTGCAGTCTGTATATTCCGTTTTGCCTGAGCTTGGCGCATTATTGAGAATATATGTGCCGCAGTCCTCAACACCTGTTTCGCTGTCCCTGGTGTAACGGAAATACACCAATGCATAGGAAACAGCACCCTGCTCGCCGTTTTCAATCACCAAATCCTCATAGGTATTCGGCAGAACACGCACGTGCCTGCCGTTAATCACTGCATCACCGCTGTGTATACGCACAAGGTTATTGCTCACAAGCTCTGCCTCAAGCTGACGCTCTGTAGGCAGTACATATTTTCCCTCTCCGACTATGCCTGCATACAATGCACCCACATCCTCTGAGGTTATATGATTTTCTGCCCTGTACCCGGTTACTAAGTTTGTATTGTTCATTCCAATTCCCCCGTTTCAATTTTTAACTGTTTCCTATTTCATAGGATAATAAACAAACATTCTTTTCATATCTGACAATTTTCTTTGTAACAGGCTGAGCAACTGACAAGCCTGTTATATAATCCCTTCCCCCTACTATGTCACCAAGCTCAAGGCTGACATTATCATTTACAGTGAGCTTCTGACTGTCACTGCCGTTAAGCTCTGCAAATTTCTTTTTTGCATCGGCAATCAGCGTATCCTCATTTTCGGAATTATTATTGTCATAAATATAAACCCTTACAGCATCCCCCTTCGGAATAGCTGATACACGGCTTATTTTGCCCTTTTCGTTCATATACAGATATACAACCGTTCTGTCCTTCAATTCGCCTTTTCCAAGGCAAATCATATAGTTATATCGGTTGGTTATCTTTTTGATTTCAAACTGGATATTGCTGTCCTGTGAAAACTCAATGCTTTCCGAATAATCACAGGCAGGCTGAGCCGACAGCTGAACACTGAACTTATCACCAAGAATAATTTTTATATCAAGACGATAGCCCACAGAGTTCAGCATACTGTCAATGCCCTCACCAAGAGTTACATATCGGTTGAATTTATAGTTTGACAGTGTAACACCTGTATTTTCTGCAGAAACCGTGAACATATCTTTGAAATGCTCTTTAACAAGCTGATTTATACAAGAATTAAGCTCACCGCTTATTATTTTATAATCCTGCCCCTTAGGCGGCTCAATACACCTTTTATAAAGCAAGCCCCTGAAGGTATCACCATAAAAACAAATCATCTTTTCGCCGGTTATAACCTCAGGGTCATCAAGTATTCCGCCGTACTCGGTATCAGGGCATATGATAAAATGCTTAGGTGCATACTTATCAATTGAAAAATCATCAAGCTTGATTTTCAATTCAAAATCATTTGTGCCGCCTATTTCCAAGTCAAGAGAGGAAGCCCGGTCAATAAAGCCGAGCTCCCTTTTTTCTGAATCTGTAATTATAAAATCCAAGCTGTTTCCTCCTGCATATCATCCGCCTGCCATTTCGGCTCTGACCTTCTGTCAACAATAACCAAATCAAAGCCGAACTCACCATTCCATACAATGCTGTTCATTCCGCTTTTAATTGGTGAAAACACAGAATTTTTCTTGTTTCTGTACTCAAAATAATTCTTTACATTTCCGAATTTATCAATGCACTTTATTTCTCTTTCACCATTAAGCAGTGAAATAACCACCCTTTCATCCTTTTTTATTTCACAGCTTACCCCATAGGTATTTGCCCCAATAGTGACAGAAGGATATAACGCACTGCCGTAAATAGTCAGCATGAAATCCGAAGGCAGGAAGTTATCTGTATCAATGTTATCCCTGCCTACAGGCTTTCGGCTGAGGTCAAAAGGAAAATCAAAGGGAAATGAAAGACCGTTATTTTCAGTACCTGATACAGGGAAATATGAATACCTTGTTTCTTTCAGCCAGAAATCCATTTGTGTTATAAGCGTAAACTCCTGAAACATATACGGCACACCGTTCTGCCAATCAGATTTGCTTGATGACACAATTTTACAGAGCAGATAATATCCCGTTTCGGAATAAAGCCTGCCGTAAGCATTATTGCAGACATCATATTCAAACACTTCAAATACATTGTTGGCTGCCTGCTGCAGTAATTTTTTGCGTTCGTCAAAAGAAAGCTGCACATCGGGCAATAAGGCAAGCTTGAAAGACCTTTCACCTGGCTCTTTATGAACATTGCTGATTTTGAGATTGTCATTATCATACAGCCAGCTATAATCAAGAATATTACCCTCCTGAAACAAATAGGGATATTCATAAAAATTTATTCGCTTACCTGCGGAATTTACATAATAGAATTTCATATTGCCCCCTTATTAAACCTGAACGGACGCAAGCCATCTTGCCGCCTCTCTGTTATTCGGAACAAGCTTCATTTCAGCCACACCGTCCCTGAGTGCCTTTGCCATCTTATCGGACTGACCGAGCACTGCAGCAACGATATAATTACCCAAGCCGTCAATATCCAAAGAGCTGCCGCCTGTATTCGCTGCCATGGCTGACATTCCATAATTCAGCGAAACATCCTCAATCATATGCGTTGTAACCCTTGACATATTGCTTGTATCAAGTGTTGAAACCATTGCAAGTGAATTATCATTAACTCTGCAGATTGCCTTTGACACACTGTTTGTCATTGATTTCACAGGCAGATTTTTCACAAAGCCGATACCAAGACCGATACTCATCATTTTACCGACCTGATCCCTGAACACTCTTGACGGAGAGTGGATGCCCAGCTTTTTCTTAATACCATCAAGTGCTTCACCGCCTGCATCCTTAGCAGCCTGCACAAGACTTGAAGCAACCGATTTCAAACCGTTTTTGATACCGTCAATAATGTTTCTGCCGATTTCGCCCCAATCAAAATCTGCAAATGAGCTTTTCAATTCATCAATTATTTTAGGAACAGCCTTGATAAGCTCGGGTATTGCCTGAATTAAACCAACAGCAAGCTGTGTAATAAGCGTAATACCTGTTGTAATGATTTCAGGCAGCATATCACAGATACCGTAAATCAGGTTGGCAATTAACCGAGGTGCCGCAGCAATCAGCTTCGGCACGGCATTAATCAAGCCCTTCACAAGACCGACAATCAGATTCAAGCCTGTTGTCACAATCTTAGGCAGATTACCAATCAATCCATTGGCTAATGTAATAATTAGTTCCAAGGCTGTGGGAATCAGCTTTGGCATTTGATTGCCTATTGATGTTACAAGCGTTGTTAATATATTTGTTCCGCCATGCATAATAGCAGGCAGATTTGCAATTATAGCTTTCAATAAATTATTGATTAGGTCACCACCCTGATTAATCAAATCAGGCAGCTTAGAATTAATACCATGACATAGTTTTAATATAACATTAGGTCCTTTTTCGGTAACTGTATTGAGCAGACTGTCAATCTTGTCTCCAAAGCCCTGATGCAGTAATCCCAAGCCTGCAAACACAACACCAAGACCTGCTGCAATGCTGAAGCCTTTTAAAAATACGGGAGCAAAGCCTGCTGCTCTGCCGAGTATTGATGAAATACTGCCTCCGATTTTTGAAAACATACCCGAAGAATTATTTTCAAAGGAAGCAATGATTCCTGTCAGTGCAGGAAATTTCGTTCCGAGATTTCCGATTAAATTTCCTATGCCGCTTTTGATAAAAGAAAATCCGTTTTTAAACGGCGTTGAAATTACAGTACCTATTTTTCCAAAAGTACCATTTACCGATGCAGATACCTTAGAAAGCAGTGGTGAAATCGGTTGCACCAATCCACTGCCCAAATTTTTAAAATCACCAACAAATCCGCCTATGCTTGTCTTAGCAGAAGAAAAGACACCGGGCAATGCCTGAAAGGAGGACTGAACATGCTTTACAAGGGATGAAGCACCATCACTGAATTTTGCTGTCATAGTCAAGCCCTTACCGATTGCGGCAATACCGGGACCAAGCCCCACAGCTATAACAGAGCCCACACCTGCTGTTTTAAGGGCTGATGCCTGTGCCTCTGATGACAGATTTTGAAAATATGCCCTGCCCTCCTGCACCTTGTCAACAATGGTCTGAAAGCTGCTGCCGAATTTCTCACCAAGAACGGAGGCTTTATCCTCAAGCAGACCAAGGTCATTTGTAAAATCGGTGACAAGCGGTTTTAAGGTTGTGAAAAAGCCGTTTCCGCTGCCGCCTGCATCAAGAAAATTAGCACCTATTCTGCCGAATGAGGCACCCACATTGGCAATGGAAGCCTTGAAGGAATTTTCACCCACAATCTTTGCAGCACCACCGATATTCTTTTCAATCGCTCTGAGAAACATATCGGAGGAAATTTCTCCGTCCTTCGCCATATCCTTGACCGCTGCAGCCGTTGTTCCTGCCTCGTCTGCAAGCCATTGATAAATGGGTAAGCCCCTATCAGCCAGCATATTCAGATTATCGGTATAAGCAACCTGTGAGGTCTGCACCTTATTAATAATTGAGCCCATATCACTCATGGATGCACCTGCCTCAGCAGCGGCATCGGCAGTAAGGGACAAATATCTTGTAAGCTCCTCGCCCTGCTTAACACCTGCTGCAACAGCACCTGCAGCAGTGGTTGCGGCTTCATCCAAGCCATAGGATGTACCCTTTACGGATTTAAGTGCTGAATCCATAATATTTTTAACACTATCGGCACTGTGACCCAAGCCCATTAATTTAGCCTTGGCATCATCTATTCCTGTCAGACGGTCAAATCCCTTTACAAGGGTAATGCCTGTTAATGCAGACACTGCGCCGAAAGCAGGCTTAGTGACATATTTGGTGAGCTTTCCTCCCACGTTAGTCAGTGAACCGCCTATATTTTTCAGTCCGCCCGAAATACCGCTGAATCTTGAATCAAAATCCGCAACAGCTCTGTTTGCCGTTTCAAATGCCTTCTGAAAGCTTTTGGAATCACCGACAATTTTTGCAGATATTTTATAATCAGGCATCAGCCGCTGCACCTCCTTTTATACGGCAAGCCGTTAGCCCTGTAAATTTTTGCAATCCAGTCGCCGTCATTTTTGTCTGCCATTCTGATAACAGCCCTGTTTTCGGAAACAGTGTTTTCATCAACCCTCTGCCTTCTGCCCTTAAGCAGCCTTATTGCTCTTTGCTTTTTGGAACGGTTGGCATTAAAGAACGCAGTATAACAGGCATTATATACAAGGCACATATCCGAAACCTTTTTGTTTTCCCAGGCTTTGTAGATAAAAGCCTTTTCTCTGGGAGTAAGTGCCTCGTAATCAGCTTTTGAATAGCCAAAATTGACAGCGAAAAAAGCAAAGTCCATATCCTTGCGATACGGACCTGCTGTATTTTCATATTCTGAATTATTTTCTTCGTTTGTGAAATATTCAAAGGCAATCAGCTTTTCGGGAAGAAAAAAGGGCAGTCACGCTCCAAAGCCTCAAGCACCGAAGCACAGGCATCCTTATAATCCTGTTCAATGATTGCCTCTGCAATCGTTTCAGCAGGTCTTGGCATAACAAACACATCAGCACCCTTTTCCTTTAAGCCCATGGAAATATAAACCTTAAGGTCACTGATACCAAAATAACCGCCTGTGCGGCTGATTTGTGCCATTGTGGGCAAGGATGTGTTGCCCTCAATCATTTCAAGCCTTTTGAGATTGTATTTCAGCTCATACTCTTTTCCGTCATAAATAAGCTCTGCCATTTTTTATTCCTCCCCTTCTGCTGTCTGCACAGTCTGTGTATTCTCATCAGGTACTATGCTTTTCGGCATAGTGTCATTTTCAAGCGGATTTTCCGTAAGGTCAACAAGTCTGCCTGCTCCCTCCAGTGTAAGCGAATAGGTCACTGCATCATCATACGGAGCCTCAATAGGATAATCTGTAATGGTAGCCAGACCGCCGAACATTCCTTTTTGTGTCTTTTTATTGATAACCTTGACACAGACATAATCCCCCTCATCAAAAGCCTCGGAAAGTCGCTTGTGTGCAGCGTCACCGTTAACATACAGTCCGTCGGTATCAATGCTCCACTCCTTCATTCCTGAAATTTTGCTTTTCCAGCTACCCTCGGTATCCTTTGAATTGATTTCAATGGAATCAGCGGAGCGGTTGATGGTCAAGCCCTTCTGTCCGCCTATAACAAGCAAATTTTCGCCTGTTTTGTCCCAGATAGTCAGAAGCAGGTCCTTGCCTGCTGTTGCCTTTGTTATGGTATCGTTGTAATACGCTTTGTTGTCAAATTCATTCATAATAAATTTTCCTTTCATTTAATTTTGTAGCCGTAGCAGACATCAAAAACAAATTCCGATACTGTATGCTTTTCATTGGTTTCATCCGTCTTGATATTAAGCACACCATTGTTAACCTGCCGTATCAGGTCAAACTCGGCTGAAAGCTTAACATCCTCACTGAGTGCATCATCAAGCTGCTGAATTAATTTGTAAATTCCCACAGAGGAATCGGCAGGCTCAGCAATGGAATGAATATAAAACGAAAAGCTTTCACGAAACATTGTTTTTGTGTCATTGGGCTGTTTGCCTATAAATTCAATAAAATAAAAAGGACTTGGTGTATTCTTCTCAACGAAGTCGAAACACCGCAGTCCTGTTTTATCCGTTATCTGTGACTGAATGGCTTTCTGCAAATCAATCACACTTATTTTTTTGTACATTATTTTTCACCTATTGCCTTAATCAAATCCGCCCTGTAAATCGGTGCCTGCTTTTCAACATTCTTCTGCAGATAACGCTGACCCTTCACAAAACCGCCGTTACGTGTTCTGAAGCCATATTCCTGATGCGGTGCATAGTCTTTGGTATAGCCCATTGTGTGCTCATCCTTAGCTGATGAAATTCTCAGCTCACCTGTATCAACAGGTGTTCCGCCGGGCTGTCTTGCCCTGTTGAGCATTTGTGTCAGCTGCTTTGCTTCAATTGCATCAAAGGTCAGAATGCTTTTTGCTTTAAGCACTCTTTCAAGGGGCTCTGTGCCTGTGACAGACACTTTATAATTTGCCATCAGACTTTTCCTTTCTTTTCACAAAACACGGCAAAAAAGCGACCTGACGGCTCTGTTTCAATTACACTGAGCATTACTCCCCTGAATTTTACAAAGCTGCAAGCCGCCATATTGTCAGCCGTACATCTGAACAACAGCTTAACCGATTTTTCCGTCACGGCTCTGCCATATATTGCCAAATCTCTGTCTGTAATAGAAACCATACGGGCAAGGGGTGTATTCAGCACCTTTTCCGTTTTCACAGAATTGCCGAGCTCGTCAACGGTGTCACCCTTCACCTTTGCAATAAGCTCACATTTTTCCCATTTCAATAAAAACACACCTTCTTTTTATTACTTCGGTTATACTGTGCTATTTCTGCCTCATATTCATTCAGAATATCATCTACAAAGGAAACAGATGCACCTCCGTCACTTTCACTCTGAACACCCTCATAAAAGGAACGGCGGTGCATTTTTATAACTGCATCAACGGCAACCGAGCCAAAGGACTGCGGCAGTTCAGTGACATTAAGCCTGATACACAGGCGGTCAACAACAGTATTGATATATTCTTTAATAAGAGTTTCCTTGTAGCTGTCATCATCCAGCAGCCTTCTTTCCACTCTTTCAAAAATAGTATCAAGCACTGCTGTTACTCCTCTGTTGTATTACCGGATGTGCCTGTCTGTTCCGATGCGGCAGGCTTTGCAATTTCGGAAATAACAATGCCGTCAAGTCTTTCAACCCAGAAAAGAACACCGCCCACAAGCAATGTTTCAAGTGTAGCATTGTCAGTCTTAGGACTGTGGAGCATACCGATATAGCCTGTTTCATCCGTTGTAAAGGTGAATGCCTTTGAAATTTCGCCTGTGGCAACATCAATATATGCGCCATTAAGATTTTCCTTGGCAGTCGCCTTAATACTGCCCTTGGTAACAGAAGGTGAAACAATGACAGTTCCCAGACCAAGGAAATCCTTAATATATGTGAAGCCTGCTGCTGTTTGTGTTGTAATCTCCTTCTGACCGAGATAATCGGCAAGGTCAAGAGAATTTACAAAGTATACAGCCTCAACACTTTCATCCTCATAGATTTCGGAAAGCTTGCCCCAAGCCTGTGCAATCGCATCCTGAAAGCTCTTGCCTGAAGCGGAAGCGGTGCCATCCTCCAAAAGCTCAAAGAAGGTTGATTTATAACCCTTCTGGAGCTGCTGAACAAGTGCCTTGTCTGTTTTGTTAACTGCACCCTCATAGCCTCTTTTCTGAATGCTCTCAATAGATGTAGCCTTGCGGTATTTTTCCATATTGATGGTGATGGTCTTGGCAAGCTTGATTGTTGCCTTGCTGAGTGGAATTGTTTCACCCTCGCCGACCTGTGCACCGACCTTTGTTACCTCGGTTTTATAAATCTTAATCTGATCGCCTGCTCTCATAGGAATCATATTTGTAATACCGAGAATGTCTTTTAACTCATTAATATTTTGATGAAAGCGAGTTGCAAAATCAAGTGAAATTGCAGGCTCAATATCAGCAGTAACAGTTAAGCCGGTTTCTGCAGCAAAGCGCTGAAGATTGATTTTTGTGTTTTCCTTTTTTAATTTCATAATACGTCACTCCTTAAATTATTTGAATAGTTCAAAATTTTCTCTTATTGCATTCTGTCTTGCAATCGGGTCCTTAATTGCCATAATCTGCTCCTTTGTAACAGTAGCGGCATTGCCTGCTTTCGGCGGATTCCCCTTAAGTGCATCCTTAACGGCATTCTGCACAGACTGATTGAACAGAGAAATAAAGCCGTCGACAGCAGCCTTTGTTTTGTCTGCATCGTCAGACACAAGCATTGAAACAATGTCATCCGATACATTGATATTTGCATCGGCAAGCATTTTTCTTGCTGTTGAGGTCATCTGCGCAACAGCTCTTTCCTTTTCCATTTCATCAAGCTTTTGCTGCAGCTGATCTCTTTCATATTCTGCCTTTTCCTGTGCATTCATTTGCGCAAGACGTTCAGCCTCCGTCTTTGCCCGGGCAGCCTTTTCCTGCTCGTCTTTTATCCTCTGCTGCACAATTGCATCAAGCTCTGCCTCGGAATACATTTTCTCGGCACCTGCTGCACCGCTGCCGTCATTACCGCTTGAAGGTTGTTCGCTTCCCTCGCTGCCTTTTCCGCCGTTAGCACCGCCCTCCTGTCCTTCAGGCTCTGCAAAAAGCTGCAAATTGATTTTCTTTTTTGACGGTTTGAATTTGGTCATAATCTTCCTCCTAAAAATAAAATGAATCGTTATAGTAAAGCACAACATTATCGGGATAACTGCCTGCAATCAGACTGCACCCGACAATGAAGGATTCAATCAATGCCTTTGCTGTAGGGGTCAGCTCCCCAAATTCAATAACAGTGGCATAATTGAAAAAAGAGAAACCTACAATATCATCTGTAAGCTTCTCTATGCTTTCCTGTAATGTATAAACAAGCGCCGACACTGCGGCACAAACTATATCCTTTCCCGGCTCTGCATAATTTGCATGACCGTATAAGGCTATTCGGTTTGGGTCTGCTCTAATCTCAATCATAATACCTCCTGAAAATAAGCATAAAAATAGCACCCTGCAGTCGACTGCAAAGTGCTTAATATAAAAATATGTTCAATTAAGGATTAAGCCGCCTTGTTTCCAAAGCGGCTCGCAGTTGGTTATTTGGCAGGCGTCCCATTCTCCTGCATCTCTCGGGTAAACCCTGTCAAGCCATCGGCGTGTGGACGGGGACGAAATCTTCCACCTCAAATAACCTTCTTTATCCTATGTTTATTATAAAATAATTATTCAGATTTGTAAAGTATTTTTTTGTTTTTAATAAGACGCTTCCATTCCTGATTATTAATCTTCATAAATGTAATTATGGAATTTTTAAAATCAGCATTATCTGAAGAGGTCACTAATCTTAACACTGCCTTAAACTGTTTGTCATCATCCGCAAAGGACTTTAATATCAATGCCGATTTAGGCTTGTTAGCCTCAACAATAAATTCCGGGCTTGATACCATTTCTGTCATATACTGACAATACTTTTCAAAATCATTTGGATGTCTTTCTTTAATATGTTTTATGCGTTCGTCAGTAATTATAACATCTTCAGTAACAATATCCTCTGTAACGCATTTATATATATCCCTGTTAATCTTCCCTATATAATGCACACTCTGAACCTCTTCATCATAAGTCACATTCATAATATCATTTTCACCGAAATTTTTCAACACATTTTCAGCCTGATGCCTATCGGTATTATGTGTTTCGACATAATTATCAATCCACTTATCCCAATCGTCAACAACGATTTCAAAGGTGCATCTGCACCAAGGGTGAAAGGGCGGAAAATTAACACCTGCTGCACGGTCTTTAATATAAAATATACTATGCGATATATCCGCACAAATCGGGCAGACCTTGCCGTCTGCTGCTGTGGATATTTTATATTTTTCAAAATCCTTCGCAAATGGCTGCATCGTGCTTTCCGCCATAACATATGTGCCTTCGGTATAAATAAGCCTGTATGCATCCTTGGCATTAACATTCAGGAATTTATCACGAAGCTGTTTGGTAAGCTTCTGATAATTCTCACCCCTCGCAAAGCCCTGTGATATATCTGTAGTGAGATAATAGGCTAATTTGTTGGTATTTTCCCAAATTCTTTCGGAAAAGTTCTTGCCGCCGCACCACTGCACACCGATTATATTTTTAATAATATCAGCAGATTCAAAATAAAACTCTGTTCCAAAGCCCATTGCCTTGGCGGCAGCAGTAACACCTCTACGTGCCTGTTTGTCAAGATATTCGGTTACAGCAGTTTCATTGACTGCCCCTATTTTTAACTGATGCATAACAACCGATTGTTGTAAACCCTCAAGCCTGTTTAATTTATAAATATTTTTTCTTACAGGCATTAAATGAGCATACTGTGGGTACTGCTTTGCAAATTCATCCATCTGCTCAATTAATAAGGCTCTGTCCTCATCAGACAAAGCCTCCATAACGGTCCTGTATTCAATAATATTGTTTATACCATACTTTTGATAAAAAGCGGCTATTTCTTTGTCAAGTTTGCTGTATTCCGTCTTATAGAATGAAAGCAGACGTTGATTTAATTTCTTTTCATCCTTTTCAAGCTGTGCATAAAGCTGCTTTTGTCTTTCACTCCAATACATCTCATTCCTCGCCGCCCTCAGTTGTGCGATCTAAAGCAAAACCATCTGTGTTAAAACTGCCGTAATCCTGTTCATTCTCGATTTTTTCCATTTCAGCTGTAGGGTCATCAACAATCGAAAGCACGGAAAGCTGGGTTTCTCTCGATGTAACTCCTGCAAGCTTGGCTGCTGTTTCCGCCTCATCAGCAACATTAACAGGATAGTTAAGTGTAAATATGAATTTCGGCAGCATCCACGCTTTGTCAGGCATTTGTGAAACAGGATTTGAAAAAATTATTTTATAACGCTGATTTAAACCTGCAGTGAATTTTCTTGCTTTTTGCATTGCAAGGTCGCTCATTGCCGTTAATTTATATTTTAATGCAATGCCGCTTTGTGTGGCAAAATTCTTGTCTGATATATTGGCAACCATTGCAGTGAAGAATATGTCCTCTCTTATTCTGTCAAGGAGGTTTTCATCAGCAGAAGGGCGTACCAAAAAATCAATATCGGCATTTTCCCCTTCCGTTTCAAAATTTATAATTCTGTTACTTCGGATATTAACCATATCCTTTTGCTCCACACCCGGTCCTATAATTTTCAAATAAGCATCTGCAAAGGCATCAACATCATTCGCCTTTTCACTGAGAGCCTTGTTATATGCATCAATAAGGCTCATTACACTTTCAAAAATGCCCATTCTTTCCTTGTTCTCAATATATTCAGTCGCAGGGACATCAGCAAATCCGTGGTGTTGTTTCCTTTTGTAAATATACATCTGTCCGCTGCTGCCGTTTCTGTATCTGAAATATGTAACCTGCTGCTTGTCACTGAAAGAGCCTTTCAGATTACCATCAGCATCAAAATAATAACGTACAAAATAACGCTTTCTTGTCAGCACCGAATCATCATAAATCATAAAGGATTCCATTGGTGTGGTGTTTACAATACCAATCTCCCCGTCCTCGTCATTATAATACATTTCATAAGCCCTGCCGAATATAGACATTAGCTTTGAAAGCTCTGCATTGTTATCATCCTGATTATTGTAGCTGTCTAAAAATTCAATATAGGCTTTTACTCTTTCATCCTCACAGTTGATTTTAACAGGAATACCGATAAAAAAGCCGTTAAATATATCCACAATATACTTTGCAAAATTAACAGCAAGGCGGTTGTCGGGCTTCCAACTTTCCTTTTTAGGCAAATGAAAAATTTCATAATCATTGTTATAGGCTCTGTCAAGGGGCTTGTATTTAACACTTGTTATCTGGATGTTAGCCTGTATAAACTCATTGAGCAGCTTTTCATCAAGCACCTGCTTATCAGACATTCTGAAAATCTTAGTCAATTTATAATTTTTTATATGGTCCATTTTTTAAATCCCACCTTTTACGCTGTTGTACTTTGATTTTGTGTTATATTTTCTTATCAGGCAAGCCGCCGAATCGGGTGCATCATCATGCTCGGCAAATTCACTGTAATCCAAAATTTGATTCATATAATCAGGGTCTGTATCATCAAGCCATTCAATAGAGTGCCAAGCAGCTTTCAAATAGGTTGATATTTTGATATGCTTGTTCATAGATTCAAAATAGCTTTTTGCGTGTATTCCAAGGTTAACAAGCTCCTTTTTCAAATAGCCCTTATCACCGTTTTTCTCACAGTATACAGTGCCTGCCCTGTATAAATCCAAATAGGATTGAATTTCTGCAATGCAATCATCAACGTGCTTATTCCATATCTTTCCGAAAGCAATATATTTTTCCTCGCCGTCTTTTATGTATTTCTTCATAATGGTAAAAGCTGTTTTGTCCTCACCCTCATAAGCAGCATCAATATGAGCAATTCCGTTATAAATAAGGGCTGTGTTCGATGTATAGGCAGGTGCCTTGAACATTGCATCCTTATCTGCAATATGCTTAAGTTCATAGTTGGCAGCAAAAAGACTATCCGTCATTTTAGAACGGATAGCCTTAATTTCTTCTTTATTTATTAATCCTGTTGTATAACAATCAAAGCGCTGAACATTCGGCATGATAGAAATTGCATCTTCTTTATGCCAGGGAGTACCTGTATTAATAAATCTGCCGCCCCTGTTTTTAATATTCTGCAACTCCATATACTGTGTTTTGGTACGTTCTCGCTCTGCCCTGCTTATGCGGTCTTTTAAATTGACAATATCGTCTGTTACAACTATATCTGCGTGCTTACCTGTGATGGATGTGCCGATACCCAAGCCGAGAATTTGACTTGCACCCTTTATTGATGTGCATAAATCTGTGTGTATTTCGCTGTCAGTATCCTTAATCAGCTTGAAATCTCTGTCATAAATTGTTCTTGCAATACTGTGCATACACCCGCTTTCAAGTATTTTTGAAACCTGTTTAATTACCTCAGTGGTATCCGTATCGGTTTTGCGGAAGAACATAACATTTTCATTTGGCTTAATAATTGTATGAATAGCCAGAAATAAGGACAAATCAGATGTCTTATAGCTTCCACGGTGTGCCAGAAGCGTTTGGTCTGCATCTGCATATAAAAACGAGCGAAGCCACTCGTTATGCAGCAAGGTTAAATCCTTGAAGCCTACCCAGTGACCTATTTTGTATGGCTCATTCCACAGCAAATCATATATTTCCTTTTTGCCTTGCAAAATAAGCCTCCATCTCTTTTATACTATCGTCAATATCGCCTGACAATTCAACCTTTTGCTTAAACATACCCAAATGCATACCCAAAAGCTTGAGAGCATTCAGAGCACCCTTTGAATCAAATTCATAGGTTCCTGATTCACGATACTCGTGTTCTTCGTAATCCCATTTGAGAACAGGTGTTGCACTTGTACAGTATTCATATAATTTTAAAAGCTCAATGATAATCTTTTCCTCACTAAGACAGGAGTTTTCAACCAAAGCCTTTTGATTTTCCTTAATAAGCTCTAAAACCTTAGGATTTTTCAACAGCCTGCTGCCCTGAGAGCTTGCAGTTTTTTCACTGTAGCCTGCTCTGATTGCAGCTTGTGTTGCGTTATAGTCCTTAACATATTCACGAGCGAACAATTCCATTTTGTCACTTGCCACAATCAAACCTCCTTCACCTGCTGCTGTGAAATTTCATTTGTTCACATTTTATATAATAGCATAGATTCAGTGTGCATTGTGTGCAATATAGCTTCTCAGCTTTCTCATAGCTGTTGTTCTGTCAAAAAACATAGCATCGCCTATCTGCTCATAGGTCTGTCCAAGCATAAATTTACGCATGGCAATTTCCTTAATTTCCTCATTTTTAATATGCATTATGTATTTGGTCATTTCCTCCAGCTCTGATAATAAGCGCTTGTATTCACTGCTGTACTCCCTGTCAATTTCATACAGCCTTAATGCTGTATCCTCAGCAGGAGTGCTCTTTTTACCGGATTGTACAGAAATTGAGGCTGTATTAACACCACTGATATATGAAATGCCCAAATCCGAGCTGAATATTTCAATCTGCCTTTTTATGCTCCTGTACTTTTCAAGTCTTTCTATTGTCACCTTGCCCCTCCTCTGCACATAATAATTTAAAATAATACACTGACAGAATTTAATACTTGCGTGTGCACGCAAGCCACCTTAACAATTCTTAACAGTTTAATCAATAATCTTCTGCTTCATTAGTCTATAGCTCTGGTAACGGAAGGAAAGACGATTTTCAACAACCTCAATATAACCGTTTTCAAGACTGTCATAATCAATCTCATAGCCTTCCTCTTCTTCGGGAATATCATTCCAGTCAGGACCGTCAAGCACTGTGATTGTCGGCTCAGGTCTGAACAGGTTGCCTCTGCTGCTGCCGATTTCGCCTTTCGGTCTGTATTCGCCCTTTTCCATATCGTAAACACACTTAACAAAATATTCGCCGATTGTATGATATTCTCTGTTATCAAGCGAAATGATTTTCGGTGTTCCGTATTCCCATTTAGGCATATCCTTTATGTTGATTCCGTCATTGTTAAACAGCATATGAAAATGCGGTCTTACTCCCTCATGCTCAAATACATAAAGATACTTGAAATCAATTCCTGCCTTTTTATAAACCTTTCGCATTTTTCTTCTGAATTTTGCCCAAAGCTTTTTGCATTCTCTTACTGACGGAGGAATAGTTCCTCGTCTGAATGTGTATGTAATGAAATAATCGTCCTCTTTGAAATTTGCATTGGCAAGAATAGCAAATCTCTTCATTGCATTTCTGTCATTCACCCACTGCTGAATTTCAGTCGTTTTATTTTCTGCCTCTTTCTTGATAATGTGTGCAACCTCTTTTTTTGCTCCATATCTCGATGCATATTTTCTTTCTACAAATTTCATATTCCCACAGTCATATTCTTTTTTTATCCAAGGCATTTTTTATTCTCCTTCATAATAAACTGCTCGTTATTTTATTACTTGTATCAAGGCTCAAATGAGAGCCGAAAGCCCTCATTATTTTGCCTATATATAATAGTAATTAATATATATCTTTTATGTAATCAGAATGTAACACAGATATTCAGAATACCTGCTGCAATCCAATAGATTGCTGTTTTAACATTTCCGTTTATAAAATACGGCACACTTGCCACCAGCTGCAGGACGATTAATATAATCGGAAATATTTGTTCTTTCTTAATCATTCTGCAGCTCCTTTAATTTCTGTTCTGCTTCGGATTTGGTGAGGAATACGGTTTTGCCGATTTCATCTTCATTAAATACAATTCTCCCGCCTTTTCTGCATGCCGAAAAAGCAATATGATTATCTTCATAAACTCGGATTCGATAAATGCTTTCTTCTGTTATTTCAATTTCTTTAATTATGTGATACACCTTATTGCCGATATTACACGGCAGTTCTATGTATTTGGATTTGTTTTTAAATGATTTACAAACACTTTCAATATTTTCAGCATCTAAAATCGAATAACTTTCATACAAATGATTATATTTCCGTTTACACACCTCATAATGAATACAATCTTTACAGGTCATTCCTGCTTTACCTCCTTATTTCTCTTCCACTCCGCAAGGATATCAACATACTCGTGATACTTATGCGGTCGGATTGGTCTTTCAAACGGCGGTGTGCTGAAGGTCAGCAGTAAGCACTCACCAATGTTTTTGTAATTATCTACAAACTGATAACCTATCAGCTCGCCGTTTTTTATTCTTTTCTTGATTGTGTTGTGATATGGGTACATAACTGCTCCTATTCATATCTGATAAAATCATCACCATACAGCTTGTTGAGTTCATCAAAGATATTTTATCCAACGCACTTTCATTTCTTCAGGTGTTTTATTCTCTATAAATGACATTTGCGTTTGCTCTCTTATGCCTGTCCAATGAGTACCGCCAGCTTGTCCCTCACAAATAAAATTACTTGCCTTAAGGCTTGCACCATTTTCGCTTTCAAGAATGTATGTAATCACTTTCTTATATCCCATAGCCTTAGCAACTCGGCAGCAAGCTCCATAAAGCATTGAGCAAGCATCTCTTGTTCCGTCAGTGCAAAGGCGGTTGATTTCAAGAGTAAATCCATTATCAAGATGTCTGCTTACAGGTCTGCCGCATATTGCAACACCGCACAGTTTGTTATCCCTCATCAAACCTAAGCAGAATTTACAACCGGGACTTGCTATGTGGTGTCTATGATGCTGATTAACAAACTCACAGGCTGTTTTATAAGTGCAGGGTATTATGTTCACTGATGCACCCTCACAATCAGCTTATTACCCAGATTGCAGAATCTGCACTGAGGATTGCCGTCATTCTTTGAATAACCTACCATTGCACATAAAGCACAAGCCTTGTTCTTTGTGCATACTGGCTTTATACTCGTTATATTTTTACCGTTTATTTTCATATTTACACCTCATTACCCCAGCAATCCCAACCGTCTGCCTGCTGCCTTGCAAAAAGTTCAATGCGTGGTAAATCACCTATAAGCTCAATTATTTTATCTCTTATAATTGGAGGCTTTTCGGAATGCTTTGTTATGGGAGCAAATACAAGCTGACTTACACTTGCGGATATTCTTTTAGGCTTACCCTTTACTGCAATAAGACAAGGCTCTGTATTGCCCCTTGTCCATCTGCCTAAACCAAAATAGCAGCCTATTTCGTTTTTATTTAATTTTATCCACTGAAAGCCAATTGTTTTATAAGTAAAGCCCCATGCATCAATAACCTTCATTGCTTCCTGCATTTTCGGATATGTAGCCCAAAGAAAAAGAATACAATTCTTATCCGCAATCTGATTCACAGGTAAATTGCAGCTTTCGTCTGCCTTCATTGACATATAATGATTGTTTGATGCACCGTTACAACCCTTATCGTTATAATCCCACGGTGGGTCAGCATAAATAATGCTGTATTTTTTATCTGTATTAAAAATATCTGTTTTCATAATTCACCTACCCTGCTGCAGCGGAATTGAATTCAGTCATATTATTGCAATGCTTATCACAGAGCCATGGGCAGTTTGCCATAACAAGAGCCTTTGCAAAGAGCGGCGGTACCGCATTGCCGCATCTCGCTACCTGCTTGCTTTTCGGATAAGCCTTTCCGTTGCAGTCTGTTTCAATAATGTAATCATCAGGGAAGCCCTGAGCCTTGTATAATTCCTTCGGTTGGAGCATCCTCAATCCAATGTCATATATAAAATGCTCAATGCCATTAATATTAAATATCAGAATTTCATCATTTGCTAAATTCCAGTCGGTATAGGTATTGAGCAGTTCTCTGACTTTACTCCAATTATAGAGATTGCGTCCGGGCTTGTACTTTTTGACATAGACTTTTGTATAAGCAAAATGTGCACCGCTTGTTGTGATTGTATTCAGCGGCTCATTAATTGACCTGCAATCCATATTGTTACGCAGTATAGTCAGATAAGCATTGCACAAATAGTGCCTTGGCTGCACCGTTATTGTCTGCAATGGATTGCGGACAGTATTTGCATGGTCTGCTCCGCTGTAATATTGTGTTAAAAATGGCAAACTCAATGACATTCTGTCTTTTGCTGTTACTGTCGGCATAGGATGATTTATATCAACCGTATTTTCACCAGTACCATAATATTTTGATAAATACGGAATAAACACTCCGTATCTCGGTGTGCTGTCAATTGTCATAATCGGTTTATCAAGACTTTGCCCTCTAACCTCTGCCTTTGCTGTTTCACTGTGATACTGAATCAGTGCAGGGGCAATCAATGAATGACTGTTTACTGCAGTTATAGTCTGTAATGGATTAATTATTGCCGTAGGCTCATTATTAAATTTTATAGAGCTTAAATACGGTGTACAAAGATACTGCTTGCAGCTGCTCACTATTGTAGGCAGCGGCTTTTCAATATCATGCACTCTCGGTTTCTGTCCGTTTCTTTCACCATAGCCTATAGGCAGAATAAACGGTTTGCTTTCCTTAATAACAAACTTATCAAGTCCTCTTGCAATTCTTCTCTGTGTATTCACTGCAAGTGGCTTTTTTCTGTCAAATACAGACTGACACGGCAATGTAAAATCAATACAGTCTGCTGCTGTTCTGTATGGCTTAAGTTTACCGCTTTTAACCTCAGGACTGTCTGTAGGTCCGTGTGTAAGCTCGGGAAATACAATCGGCTCGCCGTCACATCTTGCAATAAGAAAGAATCGTTTTCTGATTGTGGGTGCACCATAGTCACAGGCTTTCAGCTCTCTGTATTCAATCTCATATCCCAGTGCTGCAAGCTGACTCTTCCAGCGTTCAAAGGTTTCACCCTGCTTTGATTTCACAGGCTGACCCTTACGCACAGGACCCCATGTCTGAAACTCCACCACATTTTCAAGAATAATAACTCTCGGTCTTACCTCTCCTGCCCACTTAAGAACAATCCAGGCAAGACCTCTGATATTCTTATCAACAGGCTTGCCGCCCTTTGCTTTTGAAAAATGCTTGCAGTCAGGTGAAAACCAGGCAAGACCCACAGGCTGACCTCTGCATATTTCCTTAGGGTCAATATCCCACACGCTTTCCTGATAATGTTCAGTGTATGGGTGATTCGCCTTGTGCATGGCAATAGCGGCAGGATCGTGATTTATGGCAATGTTCACAGGTCTGCCTGTTGCAAGCTCTATACCACAGCTCGCACCGCCACCGCCTGCAAAATTATCGACTATCAGATAATCAAGCATACTTGTCTGGGTCATCACTTCGCCTCGCTTTCAAGCTCTTCCAACCACTGCTTTTTTCGTTCGGATTTCAGATAGGAATAATCAACCTCACTGCTGTAAATACAGGCTGTGTGTGCTTCAATACTTGCAAGTTCCTCTGCAAGCTCATCAAGTGTCATATCCTTAAACCTGTCAAATTTCGTATACGGCTTTAAGAGTGACGTTCTCTTTTCCTCCTTCACCACACAGCCGTTTCCTAATCCTAAATACATTGCATTATCCTCCTTAATATACATTTACACCAAAGCAGGTGAGGCACAAAATCAACCCACCTGCTGCTATCATAAACTGAATAAATCTACGCATTTTCTTTCACCTTTCTGCTACACTGCTTTTTTACTCGGCTTAATACTGCCCTCTGCTCGCTGCAATGTATCCTGATACAAATTACTTCCTGCTACACCAAAGCAATATATATCAATCAATTTGCAAGCAGTTTCAAGTGCATTTTCAAAATCACGGTCATTTAACTGATGAATCAGCTGCACCCTTGCATTTTCAGTTGGTTTTATCAATTCAATCTGCCTTTTTGAAAATTCTTTATACTGTTGATTTTCTTTTGCAAGGCTCTGTACCTTGGTGTTAATACTCATCAGAAACTCTTTCACCAGCTGATTCGGAAGCGAAACTGTTTTTGACAACAGCCTTACATATGTAAATCCAAGAAGCATCAATTCTTCCTCAAAGCTCAGACCATGCATAATTACATTGCTGTTTTCAAAAAAATACTTGCCGTCATTTGCGTTTTCTATTGCCATTTCAAGTATTTTATGCTTGTCTATTAATTCCTTAGTCACTCTGTCCTCCTAATTAAAGCCCCTGAAATTGTCCTTATACCATTTCATCAATGTATTGAAATGACTTTTCAGCTTCGGATTTTTCTTGATAATAAAATCTGCAAGGAGTTCGATATAATAATTGAATATCTTATAATCGTTGGTTATATCAAGAAATAAACCCTCCTGGACAGGTGACAGAAGCACCACACCTCTGCCGAGCTTTCCACTCATAAATCGAAGGCTGAAATCCTCTTCCTCGTATGCATCCCAGTCAAAATCAGGATATTTTTCTCTGAGCTGTTCTATGTTCTCGTATGTGATTTCAATTTCTTCATCCTGCTGCTTTTTTTCAGACTTATGCTGACGTTCCCATGTAGCAACGGCGCCCCTCCAGCTTGTCATAGGCTTTAATGACTTACCGATTTTCCATCCGCAGGAAACGTAGTAATTTATGAATTCTTCTGCATCAACATTGCTGTAGCCCTTTTCTGCACAATAGGCATTGATTTCATCAATAGTCGGCTTTTTGAAAGTGGCTGACTGTTTCTTCCTTTTTGAATAGCATTTACAATCACAGATATAACCTATATCATCAATGAACACATCGTCTATGCCTGCATCACATTCGATTTGCCTGCCCTGCTGACAGGTATAACATATGTCATTCTTGTCGATATTGATTTTCATAACATGAATTACATCCTTTCACTTGACAAAGTTAAATCTATGCGATACAATCAAATTGTGAGTTTGGTGTGTCGCATAGATACATCTTTGCAGTTGGCTTTTGCCAGCTGCTTTTTTTATTTTATAAGTCCTATAGCAACAAGCTCGTTATATGCATCTGACACCTGGGCTGTTGCATTAAGCTTGTCCGCATCATTCCTGTGGCGGTACAGATACGCTTCTGTTCGCTCTTCCTCCCGGTGCTCGTGTCTGAACGATATGTAGCCCAAGAGCATTACTGCTGACAGAATACTCATTATGATTACCGTTGATGTCATTCTTTCACCTCCCTGACTTTTCTATACTCATCAGGATGCTGCGTGAAATATGTGCTCAGCGAATTTGATAATCTTTCCCTTGCATTATCACACAATTGCTTATGCTCATCCTCAGTTAATTCATCAAACGGCTTAACCGTATCACCAATAATAACGCTGATACTGTATGTAAGCTCTTTTGCCATATTCCATCACCCTCCTTTTTATGATATTATTTTGAATACTTGTCTTAACACCAACCCTAAACAAAACAGCAGGGCTTTATAGGCACAAGCTGCAGCACCTTTTTTATGAACGGAAAAAAGAGTGTATATTTTTTAGACAGATGCAATGCACTACATCTGAATAACCTATTGCTCGGTAGGTCAGCTTTGCCCTGCTGCTTTGCTTAGGGTTGGTATATTTAATTGTTTCAATAGATACAAAAAAACGTTTAGACAATGTTTTCAATTACATAACAATGAAAATCTTATTTCGAACATCAAAGCTATCAAAAGAGTTAAAACTGCCAGACTTTGCAAGATTCGCCTTAGAACGGTATTATGAATTACCCCAAAGCCAATAATACTTAGTGCTAACAAAGCATTTATTGCTCCACCGTTCAGCAGTATAAAATCTATCAATTTATGATTCATTCACTAACTCCTTTTAATCAATCACTTCAAATGTAAATAATTCATTATTACTTCTTTTAAACATTCTGCCATTTGTTCCTCTGACAGCAGAATGTTTTCTTTTGTTATAAAATAAATTATCGCTCTTTTTTGTATTGCTTCAAATACTGCCCAAATAACAGTTATAATCAGCAGAATAATTAGAATCATCATTTTTATTCTTTCTTTGTGGATTGGTGTGGGTTTTATTTTATTGACTGCCTCTTTCTTGCTTGATATAATCAATTTAGAAAGGAGGCGGATATGGATATGTTTCCTATTGATTTTAAATTTCCAGATATGGAATATCCTTCACTTTATGATGAAGGTGAAAGCCCTGCTGAACTGTTACAATCAATCGACAATAAAATGGATAATCAAGATAAAATTATTGAAAACCAAAAAATTCAAATTGCAAATCAACAAAAGCAAATTGATTTTGCCAAAGAAGAAGCGGAGTCAGCAAAGAAAGACAGCAGAATTGCTAAAAAACAAGCAAGAATTGCAATGGTTATTTCAATTGTTTCAATCATTGTCGAAATCTTAATTACATATTTCATGAACAAATAGCTGCAATCAATCTGCCAATTTGTATTACAAGTGCAACAATGGAAAGTGCCAATGAAATGGTGCTTTCTTTTTTTGCTTTCTTTGCACTGTTGCTCACTTGTCTGATTTCTTCAATAGTTTTTTCATTAGTTAACATTCTCTCACCTGCCTTTCTATATGGGTTGGTGTGGGTTTTAACTTACTTTGCTAAAATTCGAGTGAATATTTCATTTTTTATTGTGGAATAAATTGACTACTAATAAATTTTCTGGTATAATTTAATTGCTCTATACGGGCGGAAAGGAGAGTGTTTTCTTTGAAAGCACTTTTGAATTCGCCCCGTTCTCTTAATATAGGTTAATCGATGTTCGCTTCATCTAAAAAAGCAGAAGGAAATAGCAAATAAGCAACTTTCGTGAACGCATCACGTAAAAATATGCTGAGCTTATATTGTTATTTCACCTATATTTCATCAGCTGATGGGCATTAACAAATACATTGCAGAACTAAAACTGCTAAAGTGGTGAAACATTTGAGAGAAGCGAAAGTGCATTTTCGTATAACACGAGATGACTTCAAACTGTTATTGCAGAATGTTAAGAGTAAACAAATTTAGGTAAAATCCAGATATAATGCACTATATCTGTTTTTTATTAGCTTAATCGTCATCTTTAAGCGTACCTTGTTTTTAAAAAAATATCATCAGTAGAACAATTATAAATTTCACAAAGCTTTTTAAACTGGTCCCAGCGAGGAGCAGTTTTTTCTTTTTCCCATTTTATAATTGTTGAAACATCAACATCCATTCTATCAGCTACATCAATTTGCCTTAAATTAGCATTTACCCTCGCTGCTTTTAATGATATTTGTAACATTGTTTCACCTTCTTCCTTGTCAGTTCGCTTTAAGAATACCACGCATTTTTAAATTTGTCAACACTTAAAGTGAACTTTTTCATTTTTTTCTTGCTTTTTTTCCATTTTAAGTGTATGATGTAGAAGAGGTTGATAATATGAACGAATATGATAAGCAAGTATTCGCCAACAATTTAAACCGTTTAATGGAGCAAAACAACAAAAAACAAGCTGATTTGCGTAAACTGTTAAATGTGAGTAAATCTACCGTTTCAAGTTGGTGCAATGCTCAAAAAATTCCTCGAATGGATAAAATAGAAACATTAGCTATTTATTTCAATGTAAAAAAGTCTGACTTAATCGAAGATAAAAACAATAAGCCTACCGACAACGATAGGCTTAACGAATTTATAGAACTGTGCTCACAGCTTAGTGATGATGAGTTGGATATAATTGAAACTCTGATTGACTCACTGCTCAGCAAGCACGATAAAGAGGATTAACGTTTTCTTATTTCCTTAATCCTGTCTATCACCTGCTGCTGTTCTTCAGGTGACAGTTGCAAAAACTTATGTATTAATATTACTTTATCTTTTTGCAGTTGAATGTTTGTTTTGTGTTTCATCATGTTAACCACTCCTTTTTGTGCACGAACGCACGTTCTATTCATATTTATAGCACAATTTTTTCAGCCTGTCCATAACATTTTAAAGTACAGTACCAAAAACAGGACAGTCATTAAACTTCATAAAAAGTTTACATTTCTTGTGCCTTCATATATATAGTTACTAAAAAGTGGAAAGGTGACACAAATGTCCCATATGTGGGACATAACTACATAATTTGAAATAAATCACAGGGTTGACAGCCAAGAGCAACCGCAAGCTGGCATATTATTTCTACTGTCGGATTCGCTTCACCGTTCTCTATTCGGTTGATAGTAGACTTGCCTATGCCAGACAGTTCCTCCAGCTCTCTAAGGCTCATCCCCTTCTCGGTTCTTATTTCATACAACTTATAAACTATTTTCATAATATCACCAATAGTATTCTTTGTACTATTGGTTTGAATATTATAATTACGAAAAGAGGGGTAATATGAAAATTGGCTTTAGAACTCCAAGTGTAAAGAAATCAGTAAAAGCTCGTACAACAGGAAAGATTAAACGATCAGTTAAAAAATCGGTTAATCCTCTTTATGGTAAAAAGGGAACCGGTTATATTACAGACCCTAAAAAAGCCGTTTATAACAAGGTATATAATAAAACAACTTTTGGTACAAAAGATGTTTACGATGCTATAGATTTTGATACTACTAATCATTCAAATTCAGATAAATCAAATTTCTCAAGTCAGACAAATGCATCAACTAATACTAAAAGAAAAAAAGTACAAGTACCAATTGGTGAACATGATACTAAACTTAGTGAAAGAATTTTTAATACTGTTGTAGCAGTGGGTATATTTATTATTGTTGCTTTATTCATTTTTTGGCTATTTCAAGGGATTACGCGTATTCTTCAATTTATTCTAACGGGAATAGCATTAATTATAACAATTTATTTAATATATAAAGCTTGGACCGACAGCAAGACTATCGAATTCAAAACAGTATTTGAGGATGAACTCACCGAAGAAGATAAAAACAGAGTATATGCTTATAAACAATACAACCATATATTGAAATAATATAAAAACAATTTGTAAGGAGATTATTTATGAAAAAACTTTTAGCAATTGGAATAATGTCTGCAATGATATTAACATTCACTGCCTGCAGTTCCCAAGAATCAGAACCAGTAAATAACGATACAACAGTCAGTACAACAGGAGCTACTAAGTCCGATATAGTAGATGAAAAATTATTAACTGTTGATATTAATGTTCCTGCTTCTATGTTTGACGAAGAAAATCCTGCTACTGATGAACTGACACAAGAACAAATTGATTACGGTTTTAAATCAGCTAAATTAAATGAAGATGGCTCAGTAACTTACACAATGAGCAAAAGTGCATTCAATAATTATAAAAAAGACGTAAAAGTGCAAACTGAAAATTCATTAAACACATTAAATTCTGAATATCCTTGTATTGACTCCGTAGAATTCAATGATGATTTTTCTGAAATCAAAATTAATGTTAATAAAGATGAATACGAAGACGGAATGAATTTTTTCTGTATTACAGTAGCCGGATTTAGTGCTAACTTTTATCAGGCTTACACAAATGAAACCGTAGTATCAAATATTTCAGTTATTGATAAAGATACAGGTGAAGTTATAGATTCAGCCACTTATCCAACTGAATAATTAAACAAATAAAAAAAGGTCCGTCAGCTATAGCAGTAGCCGACAGACCATAGTAGTAGGATGTAATATAATCCCACCGAGCAATGAGATTATACCACATCCTGCTTGATAAATCAAGTAGGGTATTTTTATGCCCTTTTTTAAGTAAAAATATAAGAGGGTGATTAAATGAAATACGCAGCAGCATACTTGCGTGTATCAGACGAAAGGCAGGACGAGTATTCCCTTGACAGTCAGCTCAGCCATATCAGAGCATATGCCAAGGCGAACGATTACATCATTCCTGATGAATATGTTTTCTATGATGACGGAATATCCGGTAGAAGCGTTCAGAAGCGAACAGCATTTAATAATATGATCGCTTTTGCAAAATCAAAGGAGCATCCATTTGATGCAATTCTTGTATGGAAATTCAGCCGATTTGCCAGAAATCAGGAGGAAAGCATAGTATATAAATCTATGCTCAGACGCATTAATGTGTCTGTTATATCCATATCAGAAACCATTGACGATTCTCCCTTTGCGCCGCTGATTGAAAGGATTATTGAGTTTATGGATGAGTATTATTCTACCCGATTGTCACAGGAGGTTTTGCGTGGTATGACCGAAAAGGCTTCACGAGGTGAAGCAATGTGCAAGGGGGCTTTCGGCTATAACCTGGAGGGCAAAACCTATGTGCCGAATCAGGATGCGGATATGGTTAAATTTATTTTTAATGCCTTCCTGAACGGAAGCGGCTACCGAAAAATAGCCTTGCAGTTGACTGCAAAAGGAATAAAAACAAGCAGGGGCAACAATCCGGACAATAGATTTGTGGAATATATTCTTCAAAACCCTGTATACATCGGCAAAATCCGTTGGTCCCCTGAAGGCAGGAAATCAACAAGCCGATACAAGGGCGATAACGCAGGACTTATGATTGTTGACGGAAAGCATCAGCCCATTATTGATACTGAAACATTTGAAAAGGTACAGCTAATGATTAGTGAGCAAAAGAAAAGATACGGAAAATATCAGAGAAAAAGTCAGCCTGTGCAGTTTATGCTTAAGGGATTAGTGAGGTGCAGCTGCTGCAATTCTACACTCGTATATGTTTCTCATAAAAATCCTGCTATGCAGTGCCACAGCTACGCACGTGGTACCTGCAAAATATCACATCATTTATCAGTGGAAAAGGCAAATAATATAGTGATTGAGGCTATCGAAAGCTCGCTGAAAACATTGAACTTTAATCTTATACCGAAAACGCAGCAACAGGACGCTGATGTTCTGGACTATGACAGTCTGATTAAAACCGAGCAGGAAAAAATTAAGCGAGCAAGCGCCGCCTTTGATGCAGGCATTGACACACTGCAGGAATACAGTATAAAGAAGAAAACCTATCAGGCTCGCATAAATGAATATCAGAAGCAAAAGGAGAAGCTTCTCTCAGAGCTCGGCTCAGACGTTACAGACGATTTTATCAATAAGGTGACGAATGTATTGGAAATCATCAAATCACCCGATATAACCGAAGCTGTAAAGAATGAAGCACTCCGTTCTATCATTGACCATATTACATACGAAAAGGGAAACCAAAACCTTGCAATTTTTTATTATATCTAATTGCATTATGGCGGACCTGACGGCGAATTAGGTGCAAGTCTTAGGTACTTAAGCCAACGCTATTCAATGCCCTATCCCGAACTCAAAGGCTTACTGACAGATATAGGTGTTGAGGAACTGGGTCATTTGGAAATGATTGGAACTATGGTCCATCAATTAACAAGGAATCTGACTGAAAAACAAATTGAAGATAATCCCGGTTTTGCAGCATATTTTGTCGACCGTACAACAGGTGTATACCCTACATCGGCAAGCGGCTTTCCATACAGTGCTGCCAGCATGGCTTGTAAAGGCGACACTATAGCGGATTTAAACGAGGACCTGGCAGCAGAGCAAAAGGCTCGTGTAACCTATGACAATATTCTCAGACTTGTTGATGATCCTGATATTATTGAACCGATAAAATTCCTGCGTGCGCGTGAAATTGTCCATTATCAGCGTTTCGGTGATACTCTACCGCAATCTTGTAAACTTTTTGCTTAATTTTCGGTGCAAGGTGTACCCCTGCACCGATTTTTTCATTTTGCTAATTCTTCAAATGCTTTTTTATATTTTTCAAGCACTTCTTTTGCAACAATATCTATCTTTTCATCATCTGACAATTCTTCAAAATTATCAGGTCTTTTATTATCCACCATATTGCTCCTCAATTTTAACTCCAATCAAATGTTCCAAATGATGTCAATTTTATCACTGGTTGCATAGATTTTTTTGATTACTGCATTTGCAAGCTCTCTTTTTCTCTCAAACGCCAGTTCGTCGAATTTGTCAAAGTCACAGATGATTTTTTCATTTGCCGAATATCTGTTTTCACTTAAGTGTTGAATTTCTGCCTGTATTTGCAGTTTTTCACTGTGAAGCCGTTCAACATTTTCGTTGATATACGCCATTACTGTTTCGCTTGCCCCTGCAACATTTTTAACTGTTTCGTTAATTTCGTTATCTATTGCGATTTGCCGTGCCTTTAACTCCTCTATTTTAGGATTGTTGGCATCAGCACCTGCAAGTTCAAACTCCTTAAAATCAGCCAGTTTTTCCTTGATTTTCTGCAATATGAAATTTTCAAATTCATCTGCATGAATTACACCACAGCCATAGCACAGATTATCATTCATCTTGTGAGAACAGAGAAAGTAGCTGATGTTTTTCTTAACATAGTTTTTTCTCACAAGTGCATATCCGCAGTTTCCGCACTTAACAAGTCCTGCAAGCCAGGTGTTTTTCGCTTTTGGATTGCGTTTAATCTGCTGTTGGTCTAAGGCTCTTTCTCTGCACCTTATCCACAAATCAGAGTCGATAAACCCATCGTGTGGTGCAAGCACAAGAACTGCATTTGAAAGGTCTGTCTGCTTTCGTGTGTTCTTGCTGCCTGTGTAAAGATAACAGCCGTTTGTGCCGATAAAATCCTCAGGCGGATTAATAATCTTCACACTCTTTGACTTAAAGAAATTATACACATTTATGTCAGCCCTGACATAAATCGGATTCTTGATAAAATCCTGAATTCTCGCTCTTGTAACGGTTCTGTTTCTTCTGCATTCAGGAGGCATATCACGAACCGCTTTTGCAATATCCTCGTTGGAATAATTCACATCTGCATACATTTCAAAAACCTTTTGAACAAGTTCAGCCTCTTCAGGTATCTGCTCATACATAGCGGTTTTGATGCCGTCAATGGTCAGGTCAACCTTTTTGAATCCAACAGGAACAGGTCCTCCCATATAAAAGCCTTTCTGACTGCGGGAGATATAATTATCCTTAACTCGCTGCTGTGTGGTTTCACGCTCAAGCTGAGCAAAGGTTATACAGATATTCAGCATCGCCCTGCCCATAGGTGTGCTTGTGTCAAATTTTTCCGTAGCCGATGAAAATTCGACGCCGAGTTTGCCGAAGATATCCATCATATTTGAAAAATCAAGAATGCTTCTGCTGATTCGGTCAAGCTTGTAAACGATGACCTTCGTAATTCCTTTGCACCCTGTTCTGATGTCCTGCATCATTCGCTGAAATTCAGGACGGTTTGTATTTTTACCGCTGAAACCTTTGTCCTTATATACTAAAAATGCCTCACCTCTTGCCTCGTAGGTACACATTTCAATCTGCGATTCGATTGAAATACTGTCCTCTTTTTCTACCGATTGCCGAGCATAAATTGCGATCATAAATAAGTTACCTCATTTCTGACCGATAACTCAACATCAATATATACGAAGTATCGTGAAATGTCCAGACTATACGGCATTTTTACCGAAAACCTTTGCAAGAATATTTTTAACAGTCATTCGATTTAACTCGATTTCGTCTTTGGTGAGGCTCGGAGAGTATTCGCACACTTTCGTTTTGCCCTTGCCAAAATCAATCTCATAACTGGTGATTAACTCTTCATTGATAACAGGCTTATCCATAGTGCACACTCTCCTTATACCAATTTATATTATAAGGACAGGTTTCATTATTCGGCTTTGTAAATTTGCGTGGCATAATACCACGGGCTTATTTGTTTTTTATTTCACTCCTATCTTAATTCATTTGTGCAACATCTGTTGCAATAGTTACTTTTTTGATAATCATAAAATCCTTTCTGCCTGTCGATTGCTCGGCAGGACTTTTTACATAGTTAATTCAGTATTGTAATAATCTTCATACTCCTCATAGCCGTCCGTTTTCTGACCATGAGCAAGTCTTTTCTCAATTTCTTTTTGAGATAATTTGATTCTTTTTCTGTGATATTTAGTCTGATTGTTAATCAGTTTAAATAGATTTCCAGCAAAATAGAAACTATCTGGAAGAACACCTGAACTCCTATCATTGTTCCAAAGAATATCGGAATCCATTTCTCTTTCAGTTCTTTCAACAGGTCTTTCATCTGTTTTTCTGCCGAAAGCATACTCTCGTGCATTTTCCCAGCCTGTTTCTCCATCTCGTTCTGATGCTCTTTCAGCTCCAATTTCATTGAATCCGTCTTTTCTTCCATCTTCCGATTGATTATCGTAATCGCACTGTTCAGCATATTCGTCACCGATTCGGTTTCCGCTTTGCTCTCTATTTGTTTGCTCATAATTGAGAGTTCCTGATTTTAATTTCTGTTCAGATTTATCAGTGCTTTCCAGTAATCGCTCTCCACGATTGTTACCTGTGAGGCCTGTTCCATCTTCACTATCATATCGTTGGCTGTAGCTTTCGGCGGTGCATTTTTCTGTTTCAATTCTTCGTAATTCAAACTCAAGTTCCATTTTCTCCTTTCTATATTTTTTCTGGTGCAACTTAATATCACGGCATTTCATTCCGTTCGGACAGGTGTAAGTGATATATTTTCTCTCATCTGTCCACAGAACTTCATAGCCGTTCTTCTTCATTTCATCAACAAATTCTTTCTTTGTTTTTGCTCTTTTCATTGCATTATCAATGGTAAACATCAAAGCAAATTTCCAGCTTTCACCTTTCATTGCCATACGATATTCGCCGTCTGATAAGCGTTTTTCTTTTGTTTTCGTGTATGGTTTTAATGGCGTAACATCGTATTTGGTGCAGATTTCATCACTCAGTTTTCTCAGAGATTTTAAAGTGTTCGGGTTCTGCCTTAGCTTTTTCCCTGTTTCAAAGCTAACGGAATTGATAATGAAATGCGTGTGTATATGATTTCTGTCGCAGTGTGTTGTGACTAAAACTTCGTGTCCCTGCCACGCCTTTTCGGCAAACTCTAATGCAATCTTATGTGCTTTATCGTAATCAACATTGTCCTTCGGTGAAAACGATTGAACATACTGATAAAAATATCTGCCATTATTAGCACTGTTTGCAAGCTTGGTAGTCATAAATTCTTTGTAAGCATTCAAGCCGTTGCAGTTAATTCCTGATACATATCGTTTACCTGTCAGTGCATCAACTGTTTTGTATTTCTGCAAACAGTAATCAATCGAACCTTTCATAGAGGATGGATTTTGCTTTTCGTTTTTAATGAACCTGACTATCGGCATTGGCTATTTCAAAAACCTTTTCATAAATTTTGTTCTGCATTTCGATAACTTCATCGAAATTTACAGAGTACACCGCACCGCTGTTCACCTTAACGGCAATCTGATTGATGTTGTTGCCAATTCGCTTTAACTGTGATACAACAGGTCTTAAATCTTCAGGTGTTTTAATGACAGTATTATCTGTACAGGCAATGATAAATTCAGTCAGATTCATTTTGGATTTTCTTGATTTTGCAATGATTTTCTTTTTCTCACTATCCGTAAGCCTGATTGTGAGTGTCTTATCTCTTCTTCTGTTTTCTGTTATTTTTGTTACCTCCGTATATAATTTATTTTTCTTTTTTACAGCGAAGGATACTTGTACTGTCGCTGTTTAAGTGGGTCCGGGCTTCTGCCCGGTTATTGGGTGTCCGGACATCCGGACGCTCTGCATTGCCCCGGACAAGTCCGGGATTAATACAGAAAAACATATAACTAAATCATATAAATTCCTCCTTTGCTATTGACATAAAATATCAATTGTGGTATTTTGTAAATGTAATAGTTAAACACAATACAACTATTACATCTCTATATTATAGGTGAGTTGAAAACGAAAATCGGTAGTACCTAAATAAAAATTTTTTTGAGGAGGTGAAAAAGTGCCACTAATTGAAAGAGTGGCTGCCAAGGAAAAAGCATTTGCAGAAAAGGGTCAGTGGAAAGAACTGATAGCCTACTGGGATGCAAGGGATCGTGAAAGAGACCGAGCATATTATAAACGCAAGGATTCAATTGATACAACGATAATGGAAAAAGCGTTTCTCGAAGAAGAGGAACTGATGGATTTGGAAAAGGTATATCAAATATGCAAAAACAATGTTTGTGATGTTGGAAGTTTAGAATTTAACTATTTGAACATTCACGAAATTGCCAGCAATCCTAATCTTGCAGATGCATTGAAGAAATTAACCGAGAAACAGAAGTTTGTTTTATATCTGTATGGTGTAGAATGGTACAAGACAAGCGAGATTGCAAAAATGATGAATATATCACCGCGAGGTGTAAGAAATCATCTTGATGCGGCAAAGAGAAGTATTATGAAATCTTTCGGATTAAAACAAGCAACTGCTGCATAGAAAGGAATTTAAAATGAAATATGTTCATTATTCCGAGTATGAAATCACGGAAAACAAACAAGGTGAAAAAGTAGTAACACCAAAGCGAAATGCACACCTTGTAAAATATAATCCAACGGCAGACTCAAAAGAAATATTAATCGCCCTGCTAAACACAGGGCGATTAATGAGGAATTCTTCTGTCGAGTCAGCCGAAGAACTAATATTAAATTTTGTAAACCGATACGGATTACTCGGAGCCATTGCAGAACTGCCGCTTAATAAAGATTTCTATAACCACGAGCTTGTGTTTATAGATAAAAACATATTTACGGCAGGCGGAGTAATGTCAACAGAAAATTTTGAAAATTTATTTTTCTCAAAAGGAAAACCAAGGATAACTACATCATTTGAGCTTGATGATTACATTTCATCAAGAAATTACAGCGAACCGCTTACTTGGATATCAACCTACATCAGCGAACTGTATGAGATTTTACTGCTTAGTGAAAAATACAAAACCGAGCCAGATGCAATTTCATTTTTACTTAATGACAAATTAAAAACAAATATCCGTTACAGCTTAATCGTAACGGATAAAATACAAATGCAATATGAATTCAATTCTCTGATGGCAGTATTGAATTTTACAATGGCAAATTTATTGTCAGCAGAAAGCGCACCATTAAAAGTTTGTAAGCATTGCGGCAAGGCATTTATATCAGAAAACAAACGAGCGGAATTTTGCTCCGAACGATGCCGTAATCAATTCAACGTTTACAAATCAAGAGCCAAAGCAAAACAGAATAAATAGTTATAGCCGGAGGCATCAACCTCCGGCTATTATTTCTGTAGGAATATTATAAGTTTTCTTCAAAGTTTTCTACTTGTTCCATTACTTTTCTAAAAACTTCTGGGCTATATTGCGGAGGATAGCCATTTTTAATCAGGCATACTTTGATATCAAATTTGAGTTGATCACGCACAATTTGATTATTAAGCCAATCGGCAAAGGAAGATTTTGTGTCGATAATCTCCTTGATTTTCTTTGCCAGCGATTTACACTTATCGTTGATAACAACACCGTCAATCATTTTATTTTCACCGTACTCAAAGTTATACTCATCGCGCAGAGCCATTAAAATATCATAGAACGCTTTTTCCTCAAAGGTAAGCCCGATTTTGCGGAAACTTTCACGGTCTGCATTCATATCCTTTAGAATGCGCAATGCTTGTTCAGTAGCATTCCTAATAATATCTTCCGTAGCGTGCTCTTGTGCTTCGCCGGCTTCTTCAGCGGTGAGGTGTTTTCTTCTTTCGTGGTACTGCATAATAGTTTCTTCAAGCATCTCTTGGAACTTCTTAGCTGCCATCTGATTGGTCTTGCTATATTCCTTAATCTGCTTACGGAGCATTTTTACGAGCAGTTCGAGCTTAGAGGCTGGCATTTTTACATCGGAAAGTTTTTCAAAATACTCAAGACTGAATATATCCTCTTGTTCACCATCTTCAAGAACGCTTTCAACCTCGTTGTACTTAAGAGCTTCTTCCACCATTTTAGACACACGGCGATTCATAGTATCGGTGTCAACTTCGCTCGTTCCGCTCATCTTGCGCACAAATCCAGCAATTGCCATAAAACATTGTGCGAGAGCAGATTCTTCCTCACCAAGCTCGCCAGACGGCTGACAAATATCATATGCCGAACGCATTCTTTTAACAGTCTTTAAGAAATATGTCTTAAAGGAAACTTTGGCGACACTCTTGCCCGATTTGCTTTCGGTTTGCAGTTCCTGTGTGGAAATAAACACATATTCCGCTGCTTTAGCCAAAAGCGTGTAACGCTGTGCAGGATCACCATTCGGGTCAAGGAATGGATTCAAATCATATCCAACAAACAGATCCTTGAGAATTTCAATTTCCTCTCTGAATACACCTGTTGCCTGTTCCACATCATCGGCAGAAGGAGCAACAGAGGTATCACCGCCGTAAATTTTCATAGCTTCGCGCATATTGTCACGAATGCCGATATAATCGATAATAAAGCCAAAATCTTTGCCTTTGAACTTTCTGTTCACACGGCTGATGGTCTGAATAAGCAAATGCTTTTTCAAAGGCTTGTCGTTGTACATATAGGTCAGTGAAGGAACATCAAAACCGGTAATCCACATATCAACAACGATAACAATATGGAAATTGGACTTATCCTGTTTAAAGGCTGCATCAAGCTCCTCGGAGCGTTTGCTGTTTTGAACACCGCCGAGGTAATTATACATTTCCGGTTTATCATTTGCGCCTACACTTGCAACCATAGCCATGAACGGCATCGGCTTCAACTCGCGCAGTTCCTCATCGGTAACAGAAACACCATCAGCCACTTTCTTCTCAATAAACCATTCCGGATATTTGTCTTGAAATTTCTTTAGGAGTTCGTATGCAATAGTTCTGCCTGAACATACAATCATAGCTTTCTGCACTCTGTCGGGATCGTTTGCACAGGCAGAAACATAATGATCGTGAATATCTACCGCAAGGCGTTCCAAACGGGACGGTTCACCGAGGACGACTTCCATCGAGCTCATAGCCTTTTTGCTGGCTTCAATATCCTCGGCGGTAGCGCCGTCATCGGCGCACTTTTTATAATAATCTTCAATTTCTTTAACTTTTGCTTGGTCAAGCAACACTTTAGCAATACGAGGGTGATATTTGATAGACACAGTAATTCCGTCGGCAACCGCCTGATCCATCGTATAGCGGTCGATTTCATCACCAAAGGTCTGATAGGTTTCAGAAATCGGCGTTCCTGTAAATCCGACAAATGTTGCATTCGGCAATGCTTCTCTGAGAACTTTGGCATAAGGCTTGGACACCATAGCTTTCATATTGTCATCGGCATCCTTGCTGAACTGTATCTTTTTAGCATTTTCAAGCTGCGTTCTGTGCGCCTCGTCAGAGAAACAAATAATATTAGAACGACTATTAATTTCACCGATTTTATCGTCTCTCCTATCGCAGAACTTTTGGATGGTGCAGATATAAAATCCACCGCTTTTACGCGCACCGAGTTCCTGACGAAGCGTTTTACGGTCGGGGACAACCGTAACTTCACCAAGATTTAAGAACTCTTTACTTTTCGTGAATAGCTTTGCACCTTGTTTCTGAAGGTCATCACGGTCAACAATCATAATGATAGTGGGTGAACCAATTTCGGGAATATCGGTGCAACGCAATGCGAGCTGACGAGCAAGGAAAGCCATCGTATAAGTCTTTCCGCATCCGGTCGCACCAAAATATGTACCGCCTTTACCGCTTTTTTCAACAACAGATTTAATAATGCTTTGTTTTAAAAGGCGCGAAGCGAAGAACTGCGGATAGCGGCAGATAATTTCTCTTTCTTCGCTGTCATACTTGCTGTCCTGAAAATAGATATAATCGCGGAAGATTTCAAGAAACCTTTCGGGACTGTAAACACCCTTTATCATTGTTTGCATTTCATCAAAAGGAAGAGTGGAAATCTTATCGCCCTCGTTTACACGGCGCCAAGCATAAAAATGCTCATAAGGTGTGCGAACTGTACCGAGGCGCGTTTTTACGCCGTCAGAAATACAAGCCAAAGGACAATAATGCAAAAGATGCGGAATGTCGCGCCAATAACGAGTGGTAATCTGCTCATAAGCATCATAAATCGTTGCATTGGCATCTGCAGGATTCTTAAGCTCAATAATGCACAGAGGCATACCGTTAACGAACAGAAGGATGTCGGGGCGACGAGTTTCTTTCTGTCCGTTATTGATATATTCAACAGCAAATTGGTTTACTGCACGGAAGATATTATTTTCGGGATGTTCAAAGTCGATAAGATCAATCAAACGGGCAATACCATCTTGAGGGGTAAACTGCACGCCAAAAACCATCCAACCATACACCTTATGCAGAGTGGCAAACTCGCTTTCCGCACCTACAAGACGAACAGTATCCATAATCTGATGGATTTCATCAGCAGTAAGATCCGTGTAGGTTTTGCTCAAAAACTGTTCCATATCATCAGCATATAAAACCGTAGTCTTTGAATCACGCGGAATACTGCTGCCGTGCAGATAATGCCATCCCTCATTCTCTAAAAATGATAGAAAGGCATATTCAAATTCCGACTCACAGTATTTGCCGTTAAATTCCTTCAATTTTTCCATTGTTTTGCCTCCGATATTACAAATTGCTTATGTTCGCTTTGTGATTTTAGAATAGTTTATTAAAATCAACTGTGTAGCCTATAGCTTTCAGTTCTTTGAGTAAATCAATTTGCCAATTTGCCGTGTTGGTATATACAATTCCTGATAAATCTGACGGCATCTCAATTTCTTTATCCGCCAAAAGCATAGCATTCTCTCTGCCGAGTTTACCCATAAAGTATCCCGTTTCCAAAACTACATTCTGTCTTGCGCGAACATTATCTGTAGTATCATTTTTTGCTCTACCAAAATCATCAGCAGTAAATAAACAAATTGCACCGCCAACATCACTATAGTCTTCGAATTTTTCTATAATTGTACGACCCTTATTTGCTTTTTCAGATAGAATAACAGCTTCTATATCTTGCTTTTCAATTATTCTTGCAACGGCTTGTTTTAACTCTCCATCATGACCATGAACAATAAACACTTTTTCAAAAGATACAACGGTTTCACTTGTATTGTTCGAAAGAGGTGCTTCCTGCATTTCTTCCAAATAAGTTTTAAACATTAATTTAGTTGCCACAAGTCCTTCTTTGCATTTTCTTACAACATCAGAATCTGTAACATAAGCAGCCGGTATAAACCTCGTTTTCTTTAATTTGTTATATTCAAAACTATCTACGCCAAATCTTTTAATTAAAAATCGTTCTGCCTCTGAAAACCACGCTTGAAAACCAGGTGTAGAAGGTTTAACGTGATGATTAATTAAAACATCCGCCTCTGAAATTAACCACTCTAATTTTTCAAAATCTGTCATTATGCTTTTCCTTCCTCTAATGATCCACGAATTAGTATCGGGCAAATGTTTTTGATTTGAGTTTTCAGTTGCTCGTTGATATTTCTGCGATTAGTATACACATTAAATATATCTACTATTGTCTGTTGTGTTTCCCTGTCAGGAACAGGTATTTGTATTTCATAAAATCTATCCAAATCCAGATTTGAACGTATGCTGGAGTCACTCATAAACCATCCGCGACGGTCGCTTTCTTTTCGACAAAACCACATCATGATATATTCCTCAAGTATGGCTTCGCTTTTGCGTTCAAAAACGGTATACGCAGGAGATATAATAACGGGTTCTTCATCTTTATTTAGTGCGAATCTAATACACTCATCTCGTCCAGTTTGCATTCCAGAAAATGCAAACTGATTGTTTTTTACGAGCTTGTATTTTGTTAAATCTACACCATTGGTATCAGCGACAGAAGACATAAACTGTTTTGTAATATTTATTCCATGTACATCTGTAATTGTCCCATCATCATTGCGCCCGTCAACTTCTTTTAGAAGTTCGCTAATAGGCTTGAAAGTGGCTTTGTGTTTAATACTATCAATAAAAGCATCAAATGTCAGCTTCAAATCTTCCAATCCGCGTTCATAGCTCTGCTGATTGGCGACCATAGCATTATAGATGTCAACATATTTCTGTTGTATAGGGAGATCGGGAAGTTCAATGGCGATGTCGCACATGGTATCCCAATCAAAGGTTTCTCTTGCCGAACCCCAAGAATTGAAACGTGCATAGCGGTCAAATTCCGGACGGTTAAAGTACATAAACAAATAATCTGAATTTAGCAGATCTGTTCTTAATACACGAAACACTGTGTAAATTGATGAAATTAAAATTGCCTTTTCACTGTCATTAAAAGCAATAGCAATTTTTTCACCTCTCCTCGAAGTGTCAGCCACATATGCAAATTCCTGTGGATTTACAACTTTATATGAAGATAGACTAACTCCATCCATATTTGCTTTTGTATCTATAAATTCTTTGCCAGTAGAAATGCCTTTAACGTCGTCAAGAGTATATACACCTTCAGCATTTCTTTCGTCACAAGGGTCAATCAACTCACCGAGCTTATATTTAGTCAATGCCATAGCCAATCCCCCTGAAAGCGTCCTTCAGCATCTTTTGAGATTGTTTTTCCCGTGCGAGAATATCACGCATTACCTGCTGAATACGGCTCATTTCTGCATTGAAATCAATGTCCAAGTCATGGTCGATAAGCTCAATATATTTACTGGGAACGAGACTCCAGCCTTGTTTTTCAATTTCGTCAATGCCAACGCTGCGGTAAAGTTCCGGAACTTCGTATTTTGTGCCGTCAGCACCTTCATTTTGCCATGTATGATAAATATCTGCGGCTCTTTGAATCTGCTCGGCGTTCAGGGAAACCTTTTTTTTGCCTTCGTTCTTCACAGGATTCTCCGTCCAAGTGCGAAGATCCATAAAAAGAATTTCGTGCTTACGGTTACGCAGTTTTCTGCCGTGATATTCGCCGCCTTTTTTATTCTGATTCAAAATCCAAAGGGTAACGCTGATATCCGTCGTAATAAACAGCTCTCGTGGGAGAATAATGATAGCCTCTACCTTATCATTCTGAATCAGTTTTTTACGGATTTCCAAGGTATCACTGTCACCCAATGCACCGTTTGCAAGCAGGAATCCTGCAACACCGTCAAGAGGCTTCAAATGAGAAAGTATATGCAAAATCCAAGCATAGTTGGCGTTACTCTCGGGAGGAGTAGAATAATCCGCCCAACGAGAGTCATTTTTCAAATTGCTGTCATACCATCCTTTAAGGTTAAAAGGCGGATTCGCCATGATGTAATTAAAATACAATCCTTTGTGCAAGTCGTGGGTAAAAGTAGAGTCACTTTCTTCGCCAAGATTATGGCTGATACCGCGGAGAGCAAGATTCATTTTTGCCAGGCGATAGGTAGCCGCTTCTTTCTCCTGTCCGTAAACATTGATGCGGCTGATATCCCCATGTTTTTCTCTTATAAGGTCGGTACTCTGAACAAACATACCACCTGATCCACAGCAAGGGTCATAAAGTGTACCATCAAAAGGCTCAATCATAGCAGCAATTAACTGCACCACATCGTGAGGGGTATAGAATTCGCCCTCCTCTTTGGTTGCATTTACAGCGAACTCTTTAAGGAAGTATTCATATACTCGACCTATAAGATCTTTTTCTTCGCCAAATGCCTTGTGACTGATTTTATTAACTTCATCAACAATTTGCTTAATATCATTGGGAGCAAGGTTACGTGTGGTAAAAGTGCCCTCAACAAAGCAACCCTTTAATTGCCTACTGCTGGTAGCAATGCTGTGTAAAGCGGTATCAAGAGCAACATTCAATTTAGGCGCAGGGGTATTGATAATGGTAGACCAACGGGCGTTTGCAGGCAGATTATATGTACCGTCTGTAAAAGTGGCATCATCAAAGAACGCTGCAAAGATTTCTTTATCATCCGGATCAAGCCCTTGGGTGATTAAATCCTCACGAAGTTTGGCAATTCCATCTTCAAACTTTTCACCAATAAATCGCAAAAACACAAGTGTCAGCATCATATCACGCTTCTCAAAGAATGAACCTGAGTTCCGTGCCTTACGCAGTATATCACGACACTTGAATAGTATCGAATCCAAATTCATTTTTTCTTCAACTTTTTTCTTTGCCATAAAGATTCTCTCTTTCGCGCCATATAGACATAATATCACTAATACATTATATCACACATTCTTAATGATTAAAAGAAAAATAATATTAAGTCCGATTTTTTATCTTTTTCAATATATAATTGTCGAAAAGAGTAAAATGTAACACAGAATCGTAAAATTAAAAGCGTTAGATTTCTCCAACGCTTTTTCTCATGTTAATTTCTACTATAAAATGTTAAACGGTTTCCACCGTGGCGAGAAATTGTTCCGTTTTCTACTGATACTTTTAATGCATTCTCGACGGATGCTTTGATGATTGATGGACACAGTTCCATAATATCAGACTTAACGAATTTGCCAATTTGAGGTAAAATAGTTTTTAAATTATCTCTGTTGATGTTAGCTTTTTGTCTATTAACACAAGTTGTTCATTCACATCACAATACTAGTGTATTAAACTATAAATATATGATTTTGGATGAGATCTGTAAGTATATGCATCTTCTATTTCCCAGTTGTTTTCCGTTTTTACGATTCTACACATTATATCATAAACATTTCTTTTACTATCAAGAGAAATACTTCCCTCAATACATATTTCTTCACTATTAAGTATGGCATTTCTCTCTTCTTCGCTGCGGAAAAAGAATCGAATGCCTAATGCCATATTACCATATTTATTAACTTTAGTATAATTATTCGGATACAAACATTTAGGTTCACCTTTTTGGCGACCAATTATATTCAGCTTTATCGGATAACCTAATAAATTCATTCTTAATGCAAAACACGCAATATAAAACCTCATATATGGGTTAGAAAAGGATTCTTTAAATCCAAATTCATATTCTATATATCCAAAACCATAATCGTTATGATTTAAATTAGCAAAACTTAATTCATCAAATTCCGAATATGTTTTGTCATAAATAATAGCTTTACAAGAATATAAAATAAGTCGTTCTGTCCTTGATTTTTCACTTTTGCCAACTTGCAGATTTTGTATATCAAATATAGTAATTTTTCCATCAAGCATAGATAATTTTTCCTTCGTAAAATGTATTTAATAATTATAATAACATAATCGGTATTTTTTTACAATATTTTGTATAAGTATCAAATTGACTTTCCAAACAAGAATATGATATTATCACAACACATAGGCAGAAACAACAATGTCACGATATATTACTTTTGATGTGAAAACACCGAGTCGTTTTAACAATCGTATGAGTGCAGTCAATATTAAGATAATTGAAGATGGGATTATTACAAGAAAACTTTATTCTATCATAAATCCCGAAACAGGCTTTGATTATTTCAACACGCAATTAACTAGAATCAGTGAGGAAATGGTACAGGACAAGCCTACATTCTCTCAAATCTGGAATAAAATTGAACCGATTATGAGCAGTGGTATTTTAGTTGCACATAATGCACAATTTGATATGAGCATTCTCAAAAGTTGTTTACGGGATTACGGAATAACTTGGAAAACACAAGCACTATAAGATTGGTAGACGCATACTTCCTAAAATAAACCACAAACTCAATTCGCTTTGTGATTATTACAGCATTGAACTTAACCACCATCATGCAAGGAGTAACAGCCTCGCCTGGGCAGAAATTCTTTTGCGATACATAGAAAAATCAGTTTATAAAAACATATTATTTTTTAAATAAAGATAATTAAAGCCTGCGGTTCAAACGCAGGCTTAATCTTTGTGCTTATTTCAAAATTTCATCTTTTAGTTCTAATACCGCTGATGCGGCTGTGCAAGCCGGGCAGTCGCAATTTGCTACGCCTTGAATCTTTAATTCCTTTGCGTGTTCATAGAACTTGTTCGCGGTTTCTTCGCCAAACTTTGCTTTTGCTTCATCAGTCGGCAAAAATGCAAGCATTCCGTCAACAGTCACGATTGAATCCTGAAGTTCAAGAACATATTTCTTTCCTGCCTCTTTTTCTTTGTCAGTACCGATAGAATCGAGCCAATTCTGTGCTGCTTCCTTCAACTCATCACAGCACCAATTAGATAATAATACTTTCGTTCTTTCAATAGCACTTTTCATAATTCTTCTCCTTTTATATCTAAATTTTTTAATATCTGTTTGGATATTTTACTTTTGCTGTTTCTGTAATTAACTGAACAAAATCTCTTTTACCTGCCGTATATAAATCCCTGTTTGGATTATATTTGTTATAGAGCTCTTTTTTTAATTTCTCATATTCCTTTGCTTTTTCATAATTATCATTCAAATAATCTCTGAAATACAGTTCATCACAATCACCGAATTCTTTTATATGAATATGAAACACCCTATCGGCATAACCGTTTGCGGTATAGCCCTTGTTGAAGGATATTTTATCAAAAGTTTCGTTCATTAAAATGTAGTTGTTGTTGAGCAATATTTCTTTAACATTGTCTTTATTTGCCGAATCTATTTCTACTAAAATATCCACAATAGGTTTTGTTTTTATATTTTTTATCGCCGTACTGCCGATATGGCTGATTCTTTTGACATAATCGCCTAATAACATATTCAGGTTTTCTTTTTCTTCTGAAAACTGCTTGTCAAATTCCGCATTGCTGTCAACAAAATATATCGGAAACAATTCCCATAATTCTTCTAAACTCAAATCTTCTAACATAATAAATATTTCCTAACTGCTTTGGCTTATATATCCGAGTGTAAAGCTGATAATTTTACCTCCGAAAAATTACCTGCGAATTAAAATGCCTTTCATATACTCTGTTTCATTGTGCGTTTGATATATGATTTGCTTTTCTTCCTCTGTGCAGCCAATCAGAATTTTTATTTCAGAGTCCTTTTTCATCAAATCCACAATAACCATAATTGCATCTATCTTTTTTTCGTCTGTTCCGACCCAAACATCAATTCCTCCGCCATCCATAGCCGTTGTTTCTTTCAGATAACCATAATCCACCTTATAAACAAAGTCTGAAAATCGGGGATGTGCAGTCCCTTTCGGTCTGTCAATCACGATTTCGCTATTTTCAACCAGTTTATCTAAGGCGTTCCAAAATTCATCATTCATAGCCTAACCTCATTTTTTCTGAATTTTTGTTTGTATACCCTTGCAAATTATTTCATTTGTGCAGCAATTTATTCAGTGAATCAATGAAAGCTTTATCGTTTTCATTGGTTCTTTTCTTTGGACCTTTCAGGTGTGCTCCTGCCATTCTTGCCTTCTTAGATTCATAGCGTGTTGTGAGAAGCATTGTTAGGTTGCTGTCATTGATAATAAGTCCATTTTGAGTGATAGGCTTACCGCCTTTAGACAACACCATTGCAGAGAGTCCATAGTCCTGCGTAACAACAATATCTCCTCGGCTGACCTGATTAACAAGTGCAAAATCAACACTGTCAGCACCCTTTGAAACGGTTATGGTTTTTGCATAATCACTGCTTATAATGTGACTTGTATCACAAAACACAATGACCTCAATTTTGTTCACTTTTGCAATTTCGATTGTCTGCTTAACAACAGGGCAACCATCTGCATCAATTAAAATTTTCATTAACTATCTGTTTTCTTCAAATACAATTCCTGTATTATACTTTTTGTTATTAATTTCTTCTTTGATTTTTATTACGCTTTCGACATCAATGTCATAGCAATTCGCAATTGCCAAAGCGTAGTATATTACATCCCATATTTCTTCATCAATCGTGCCTTTAATACTGCCGCTGTCTTTATACAAAATATCTTTTCACATTGCCTCGGCAAGCTCACCGATTTCTTCAGACAACTTGAGAAAATAGTCTTTTTTTAATTCAGGATTATAATCCTTTTGCTTAATATAGGCTTGAAGATACTTTACACTTGTTTTTCCGTCCATATAATAATTCTCCAAATCACGATATATACTTGCGTTTAAAATTCATTCAAATATTTCTGTAATCCTTCTGCAAACTGACCGATATGTATTCCGTCAACAAAGGAGTGATGCGCTTGTACAGATACAGCCATAACCGTTCTGCCGTTTTTCTCATAATATTTTCCCCAGTCAAACAGAGGTGTGGCATTATCCTTTTTGCCCGAATTTGTATGGGAAATATGTGTATAAGTCAAAAACGGCATAGGTGAGCACTGAAACACATCATTGCCGAGAGGTCCCGTAAAATATTCTTTTTGCTCCATTGCAATTTCTGCAGCTGACTTTACATACTCTTCAAGCGTATCTGCCATAGGAACATTCACAACCTTAAAAAGCTCGGTCTCCTTGTTCAAATAAGTGAATGCCGTGTCAATTCTGTCAAACAAAACAACCTGTCCATCCAAAAAGCGATATCTGAATGCTTCAATTTCATTTGCACATTTGCATACGGCATACACCATAGAAAGCGTAAAGGATAAATTCTGTTTTCTTATTTTCTCCAAAAAACTGGTAACATCAATCTCAAAGGTTACACAGAATGCCGGCTCAATACTGTTTCTGAAAACAGCACAATGCATTGCTCTTTCCCAATTTTGTTCATCAATTACCTTATATGTATTTGCCATATCATTCACCCACTCTTTTATGTGATTATCTTTTTCTGAAAATAACAAGTTCAGGATTTGCTCCGTTTTCACCGTATTCGCAAACTAAAAGATAATTTTCATCAGCAGTTAGACCATAACATCTGTCACTGTTCTTTTTGCATATCTGATTACCTAAATAAATCCTGTTGTCATTCCAAAATTTGATGGTTTGTCCACTTGGAAGAGTGTATTCCAGATTTACAAAGGAACCTTTAAGTGCATTAAGATTAGTAACCTCTTCCATATCTTCAATGCCAAGTGTATTGAATTCTTCAATTAACTTTGCTTTCAGTTTACAGGCAGCGGAACATGACTTACATCCTTCATCACAGCTATTGCTATTGCTGCACTGTGCAAGCATACAAGAATCTCCAAATGGATGCCCATTTGTTTCTTGGCATCCAGCACATTTTTCTTTAAATCCACATTTGTTACAATCTGCACCACATATTGTTTTCATAAAACGACCTCCATCTCAATACAATTCCAAGTTTCACCCATACAATGATAGCTTTCGATATTTTCTTTTTCAACTATCTTAAAACCGCAGGAAAGATAACATTGGATAGCAGGAGTATTATTTTCAAAAACACCCAGCGTTACTTTGTCAGCCTTTAATTCATCAAACGCATATTTCAGTGCAGACAAAACAAGCTGTTTTCCGTAGCCCTTGCCTCTTTTCGTATCATCAACAATTACAAAACCAAGCCGTGCAACCTTTCTTGCATCATCAATAAATCGTATTGTAAGATGTCCGATAATTCCGTTTTCGTCAACAGCAGTTAATTTACACAAATCCTTATTGCTATACTGCCTATTCATATCCCCGGCAGTTATCGGATAGCTCTCATACCTGTCCGCACTCCATTGACGAAAGGCATATTCATTTCTTAGCCATTTTACAATAACCTGAGCATCTGAATTTTTGTATAATTTCAAGTCAAACATAATTCGTCACCTTAAACATAATAAACATACTGCAATTCACGCAGATTTTTACCGCCGATAATACTATCCATATAATCACCGCTATTCTTAAAACCGCATTTTTCATAAAAATGCCTTGCTTGGTGATTTTCCTCAAGCACCCAAAGAAAAATTTGTTTAAATCCCAATGATTTCAATTCACCGACAGCTTTTTTAAGCAGAATTTTGCCGTAGCCTTTTCCAATATATTCGGGAAGAAAATAGATTGAAATAATTTCTCCCCAATCCCTATAATCCTCAAATCTCGATTTGCAATAACTCGTTGTGCCAATCATCCTGTCATCGTCAAACATAATAAGAGTATGCCTGTTGGGATTATCCAATGCACCGCACCATTGACCGCTTGGAATATTATCCAAATACTCCTTCGGAATAATACCTTTATAGGCATATTTCCAGCTTTGCTCATAAATATTACTTATTTCTTCTAGACTGTCACTCGGATTCATTTTTCTTATAACATTGCAATTCAATAATTTATCAAGCAACGCTCCGCAACCGACATAGATGTCCTTGTAGCACCTGTCAAAATCACGGGTGTACCACGGGTCGAAAACATCAGTGTTACTGCCTGTGTATTCCATCAACTTGTGGATTTTGTTGTCCTTATCTCCGCCGAGAATACGGGTCATATTGCGAATATTGGCACGGTCCATACCAATAAACAAATCGTATTTATCGTAATCGTTTGCTTTAAGCTGAACGGCTCTTTTACCGCTTGGGTCAATGCCGTGATTTTTAAGAACAGCCTTTGCAGGCGGATAAACAGGATTGCCGATTCCGTTCCATATTTCTTCTGTACTGGTGGCAGAAGAGGAAATTACAAAATCTTTTTCCAATCCTCTGTACCTTACCATATCTTTTAACACAAATTCAGCCATTGGCGAACGGCAAATATTGCCGTGGCACACAAACATAATCTTAATCACTATTAAAACTCCTTGAATGTTGTTAGGGGTGTTGAAAAATATACCGCCCTGCTAATAACTAATCCTGTTCAACAATCAACGCCCTTGAATCAACATTTTCTTCTCTTTTGCTCATTATTTCCAGATATTCTGCTGATGCAAAGCAGGTTTCAAGTTTTTCTCTTGATGGAAATCTAATAATAATTACTCGTTGAGGATTTCGTCTATCAGATAACGCCGATACTTTGTTGGAACGGACTAAATATTCGCCACCATAGCTTTCAACTATAGGCTTTACTAATGCAATGTATTCCTCATACTCACTCTGATTTCCTTTTTCATCAATATATGTATCTACTATAAAATAACAACTCATGATTGTACTTCCTTTCTCCAACACTATATTTTTTGTTTCGAACATTTTTTGATAAAAATCACCTATAAAGTAGACTCATCAAATATTGCCTTGAATGGTTGAAACTTTTCTATTATTAGCTTCTTCTATTTATATAGCACCACTATTTCCTTTATAGTCAGAAATTTGTTCCAAAAGTTCTTTAGATACAAAATAGGGATTATTTTTATTACCAATTAATTCAATAAGCACCGCATCACCATCCGACTCTAACACTCTAAATGAGTCTCCTGTCTTTAATTTTAATCCCTCATTGCTTTCTCCATCTTGCTTAATGATATATTTAACTTGTGCATTCTTATATAATTTGTTGCTTTTTTCCTTAAAATAAGCAACAGTCTCTTTACCTTTCTTAAAGGCAATTTTTCCACCTTCAACAGCAAGGGCTCCTACTACTGCACTGCCACCAACTATCAAAGCAATAAGTTTACCGGGACCTCCTACTTTTTTTGCAATTGTGGTAAGCACTTGATATCCGCCTAAATTACTCATAAATAAAACCTACTTTCTTATTACATAACATATCTTAAATATATTGCAAATGCCACTAATATTTAGTTTATATCTTACTGTGGTAAAGAAATATTTTTCTATAACATTTTCATAATATTTTATAAATTTGTTTTTGTCAATAAAAATGAATATTTTCATATGAGTATTGTTTTATGAACTATAATTTTTGAGTTATCGGTCATTATTTTTCTACAAGATTGGTGACGAGGTGAAGGTTTAAGGCTGGTAACAGACAGACTGGACAGCAAAAATTATTATATGACAAATCCGAGCTTTGATAAGTAAGCAAGAAGAATGAGTGTATTGGCACTCATTCTTTTTATTTGTTGCTATTCATACTTTTTTGAATTATAATATAATTTATAAACTTATAAGGAGCATAAAATATGATAAGGCAGATCAATCAATCTGAAATTGATGAATGTGTTTCGGTTATTAAAAAGAGCTTTAAAAACATTGCTGAAGAATTTAATATTACATTTGAAAATTCGCCAAATTATGTGCTTTTTTCAACCAACTATGCAAAGCTGAAAGCACAATTAGACAGCGGACGTCTTATGTTTGCAGATTTTGAGAATGAAAAGATAATCGGATACTATTCGCTTGATATATATGGCAACGAATGTGAAATAAACAACCTTTGTATTTTGCCTCAATACAGACACAGCGGTAACGGTTCACGGCTTTTAAAACACGCTGTAAATGTTGCTGAAGAAAAAAATCTGAAAAAAATAAATATCAGCATTGTTGAAGAAAACAGCAAACTGAAAAAATGGTATGAGGATTTTGGATTTATACACACGCATACCAAAAAGTTTGACTTTTTCTCATTCACCTGCGGATATATGGAAATGATACTATAAAAGGAGATATAATTATGTTATTTGTTGAATACCCGAAATGCTCAACCTGTCAGAAGGCAAAGAAATGGCTTGATGACAACGGAGTGAAATATGATGACAGGCACATTAAGGAAAACAATCCTACCTTTGATGAACTGAAAGAATGGTATGAAAAAAGCGGATTACCGCTCAAAAGATTTTTCAACACCAGCGGTATGCTTTATAAATCCATGCAGCTAAAGGACAAGCTGCCTGAAATGAGCGAGGATGAGCAGCTTCAGCTTCTGGCAACAGACGGTATGCTTGTTAAAAGACCGCTGCTTATAGGTGAAGATTTTGTGCTTTGCGGTTTTCGTGAAAAGGAATGGCAGGAAATTCTATGAATATCAGAGAAAGACTTTATGCTTTAAGAGAGCTTATGCGCAAAAAAAATATACAGGCTTACATTGTTGTGACGGATGATTTTCATTCATCAGAATATGTGGGCGGATATTTTAAGGTGCGTGAATATTTATCCGGCTTTACAGGCTCTGCAGGAACACTTGTTGTTTTGGAGGACAGGGCTGCACTGTGGACCGACGGAAGATATTTCATACAGGCTGAAGAGCAGTTAAAGGGCAGCTCAATTGATCTGATGAAATCAGGTCAGCCAAATGTGCCTGACATAACGGAATACCTTTATAGCAGTCTTAACGAGGGCGATACAATAGGCTTTGACGGTAGAACTGTAAGCAACGCCTTTGCCTGCAAGCTGATTGAAGCATTGAGAGATAAAAGCATCACATTATCTTATCAGATTGATTTAGCTGATGAAATATGGACAGACAGACCACCGCTTTCAAGAGAGCCCGTATGGGAGCTTGATGTCAAATATACCGGTCTTTCAAGGAAAGAAAAGCTTGACAGCATCCGTGAAAAAATGGCAGAAACAGGAGCAGATATTTTATTGCTGACCGCTCTTGATGAAATTGCGTGGCTGCTGAATTTACGAGGCAATGATATAGCCTGTACCCCTGTTTTTCTGGCATATATGATTATAGAAAAGTCATCAGCAACACTCTGTGTTCACAAAGAAATATTGAATGATGAGATGATTCATCAGCTTGAAAATGACGGCATAAGCCTTGCGGATTACAATGATTTTTACAGCTTGATAAGCAAAACCGACAATGATAAAATTGTGCAGCTTGACGGCAATACTGCGAATTACTGTGTAATCAAAAGTATACCCAAAAACACAAAAATCATTGATAGTCAAAGCCCTGTTGTGTTGATGAAAGCAATTAAAACGCCTGCTGAAATGAACAATATCAGAGCTGCACACATTAAAGACGGCGTGGCAGTTACACGCTTTATTTACTGGCTGAAGCACAATGCAGACAAAGAAAACATCACTGAATTAAGTGCTGCTGAAAAGCTTGAGCAGTTCAGGGCTGAAAACGACACTTATCTTGGTCCGAGCTTTGAGCCGATTATTGCATACGGTGCTCACGGGGCAATTGTTCACTATGAAGCAACGGAAACAACAAACGTAAGAATGGAACCGAAGGGACTTTGCCTGACCGACACAGGCGGTCACTATCTTGAGGGCACAACGGATATTACTCGTACCATTGCCCTTGGCAAGCTGACACAGGAAGAAAAAACGGCTTTCACCCTCGTTTTAAAGGGTCATCTGAATTTAGCTGCTGCTAAGTTCAAATATGGTATCTGCGGTGAAAATCTGGATTACCTTGCAAGGCATCCGCTATGGGAACATGGACTTGACTTTAACCATTCAACAGGTCACGGTGTGGGCTATCTGCTGAGCGTTCACGAAGGACCGCAAAGAATTTACTGGAATGCTTCTGCCAACCTTAAGCATTATATTCTTGAAGAAGGAATGGTTATATCAAACGAGCCGGGGTATTATCTTGAAAACCATTTTGGTATAAGGCACGAAAACCTTGTTTTGGTGAGAAAGGGTAAAAAGAACAGCTACGGACAATTTATGTACCTTGAAAGCCTGACAATGGTGCCCTTTGACCGAGATGCAATTGACACCGCACTGCTGAACAGTGATGAGCTTGAGTGGCTGAATGCGTACCATAAAAAAGTTTTTGATACGATTTCGCCTTACCTTAACGGTGCCGAGCTGGAATGGCTGAAAAAGACAACTGAAAAAATTAAATAATATGAAAAAGGGCTTTCTCAAATTTGCGAGAAAGCCCTTCCATATTTTTGCTTATTTTGCTTTATTCATTTTTTTGACTTCATCAAACTCATCAACGATTTCCTTTTCAGGCTTTGGTGTTATGAGTGAAACAACAATGTTAACAACAAGGCTGATAACGAATGCAGGAAGAAGCTCGTAAATGTTAAGAACCGGAGCAAGACCTGAAATAACCTTTTTCCACAGGAATACCATTACACCGCCCACAAGCATACCTGCAACTGCACCGTACTTGTTTGAACGCTTCCAGAACAGTGAAAGCAGAACAACAGGACCGAAAACTGCGCCGAAGCCTGCCCATGCAAAGGAAACGATACCGAATACGGATGAATTTGAATCCCAAGCGATGAAAACACCGATAACGGAAATGATGATGAGTGTAACTCTTGCAACAATCATTTTGCTTGTTTCGCTGAGTTTAACCTTAAACAGACCGCCGATGATATTTTCACTTGCCGCAGATGAAGCTGCAAGGAGCTGACTGTCAGCAGTGGACATTGTGGATGCAAGAATACCTGCAAGAATAACACCTGCAACAAGAGCAGGAACAATGCCGCTTTGTGAAAGCAGAGTTGCAATCTGAATAATAATGGTTTCGCTGTCATCAAATGCAGGGAGTGCGCCTGACTTAACCATGGACATACCTACAACACCAATCAGCACAGCAATGCTCATAGAAATAACAACCCATACGGAAGCTACGCGGCGTGAGGTTTTAATCTTATTCGGGTTTTCAATTGCCATAAATCTGAGAAGGATATGAGGCATACCGAAATAGCCAAGACCCCAGGCAAGTGTTGAAACAACCGAAAGTGCCGAGAAGGTACCTGCCGAATCCGTTTTGGCATTATAACCCTGGAACATATTCAGATAACCGCTGAGATTTTTTGCATTCTCAACTACGGCATCCATACCGCCTGCCTGCTTGATACCGAATACAAGCACGATAAGAAGTGCTATTGTCATAATGATTGACTGAATAAAGTCGGTAATTGATGCTGCGTTGAAGCCGCCAAGAGATGTATAACCGACGATAACGATTGCAGATACAATCATCGCAATATGATAATCAATACCAAAAAGTGTACCGAACAGCTTACCGCAGGCTGCAAAACCCGAAGCTGTATAAGGCACGAAGAAAATAATAATCATTACAGCGGCAATCGCCATAAGTATTCTGCTGTTATCTCTGTACCTTAGTGAGAAATAATCGGGAATGGTAATTGCACCGATTTTTGCGGAATAATTTCTTAAAAGCTTAGCGACAATGAGCCAGTTGAAATATGTACCCACTGCAAGACCGATAACGGTCCATCCGACCTCAGCAAGACCTGCTGCAAGAGCAAGACCCGGCAAGCCCATAAGAAGATAGCTTGACATATCGGATGCCTCGGCACTCATTGCCGTAACAAGCGGACCAAGCTTTCTGCCGCCGAGATAAAAATCGCCGACATTTTTTGTCTTTTTTGAATAAGCAACACCTACAATAACTACCGATGCAAGATAAACAACAATAGAAATCATAATGCAAATTTGAGCTGTTGTCATTTTTCTCCTCCTATATAAATACAAATTTAAGATAATTCATTTTAACACATTATTACTTTAATGTAAATATATTATTTTATACTGTATATAAATACAGTACTTTAAATTAAAATAGATTTGTGATAGAATAAAATTAACATTGATGAAACGGAGAATATTATGGAACTGAAAAAGGGACGACCTGCTGATATCAACAGCAGACTTGAAAAGGAAATAAAGGTATATGACCTGCTTGATGAGCTTGGCATGGAATATGGTCACGTTGACCACGATGCGGCAGAAACAATGGAAATATGCAGTGAAATTGACAAGGTGCTCGGGACTTTAATCTGCAAAAATTTATTTTTATGCAACAGAACGAAAACCGAATTTTATCTGTTAATGATGCCCGGTGACAAACCATTCAAAACAAAGGATATTACAAAGCAAATCGGCTGCTCTCGTCTTTCCTTTGCAGGAGCTGAATTTATGGAGGAATATCTCAACATCAAGCCCGGTGCAGTATCGGTTTTAGGACTTATGAATGACACTGAAAATCACATTCAGCTTTTGATTGACAAGCCTGTTGCTGATGGTGAAACTGTGGGCTGTCACCCCTGTGTTAACACATCAAGCCTGAAAATCAAGACAAAGGATTTACTTGAAAAATTCCTGCCTGCTGTTCATCATAAGCCGATTATTGTTGATTTGCCTGATTATAATGCGTAATAAAACAGAATGCCTTGAGTTTTTCTCAAGGCATTCTGTTTTATTATTTTAGTCTATCATTCAAATGCTGCTGCAACGCATTAAGTCTTGATTGCTCAAGTGCAGGAGTATCCTTAAGAGGATTTTCGATTTCAAGATTTTCATACTTAAAAAAGCCCATTGTATGAAAAGCAAGAAGCTCATATTTTTCAAACTTAAACTGCTTTGCAATTTCTGCATAGCTATCAATGCTTTTTTCATTGTCATTGACACCCGGAACAATAACGGTTCTCAGCCACAGTCTTACACCGTTGTCACTGCAGAATTTACCGATTTCAATAAAGTTCTGAAATGTGCCTTTCGTGTATTTGCTGTAATCCTCTTCATTATAAAATTTTAAATCAAGTATAACAAGGTCTGCACCGAGCAGAGCCTTTTTCACATCATCAGTAAGGGGCACACTGCCTGAGGTATCAACGGCATAATTAATACCCTCTGCTTTCAAAAGCTCACCGCACGCATTGATAAAAGGTGCATTGAGCAAAGGCTCACCGCCCGAAAAGGTTACACCGCCGCCCTTCACAAAATAGGTTTTGTAACGCTTTATTTTTTTGACAAGGTCACTGCTTTCCCACAAATTGCCCGATTTATGCCAGGTATCGGGATTATGGCAATAGGCACATCTCAGCGGACAGCCTGTAAAAAATACGGCATATCTTATTCCGTCGCCGTCGAGGGCTGCCATGGATTCAAAGGAATGAATATCTGCTTTCATCAAAGCACCTCTTCACAATAAGTATTCATATTCGGGCGGATGATATCCCCCCTACAATTTTAGATAATATCACGAAACCCATTGAAACATAATGATTTCAATGGGTTTTTAAAATCAGATTACATTGCTGTATGGAAGGTTCTTGCAATAACCTCTTCCTGCTTTTCACGGGTGAGCTTATTGAAATTAACTGCATAGCCGCTTACACGGATTGTAAGTGACGGATAGAGAGTCGGGTCATTCATTGCAGCAATGAGCTTTTCTCTGTCAAGAACATTAACATTGAGATGATGTGCATCCTGTGCAAAATAGCCGTCAAGCATTGTAGTTAAATGCTCAATCTGATCTGCCTTATCCTTGCCGAGTGTATCGGGTGTAATGGAGAAGGTATTTGAAATACCGTCCTGACAGCAAGCATAGTCAAGCTTTGCAACGGAGTTCAGTGAAGCAAGTGCACCCTCGCAGTCACGTCCGTGCATTGGGTTTGCACCGGGAGCAAACGGCTCGCCTGCCTTACGTCCGTCAGGTGTAGCGCCTGTCTTTTTGCCATACATTACATTTGATGTGATTGTAAGGATTGAAAGTGTATGCTTAGCACCGCGGTATGCAGGAGTTTTGCAAAGCTCCTTATAGAAATATTCAATAATATACTTACCGATAAAGTCAACACGGTCATCGTCGTTGCCGTATTTCGGGAAGTCACCCTCAACCTTGAAGTCGGTAATTACGCCGCGCTCATCCTTGATTGGAGTAACCTTTGCGTACTTAATTGCTGAAAGTGAATCGGTTGCAACAGACATACCTGAAACACCGAAAGCCATAAGTCTTTCCACATCTGTATCGTGGAGTGACATCATAAGTCTTTCATATGCATACTTATCGTGCATATAGTGGATAACATTCATTGTGTTAACATAGAGCTTTGCCATCCATGAAAGATATTTCTTGTATGCAGCAAGCACCTTATCATAATCAAGTACTTCCTCTTCAAATACCTCGCCTTCAGGCGCAATCTGCTCTGCACCGATTTCATCCTTGCCGCCGTTAAGCGCCATAAGAAGAACCTTTGCAAGGTTACATCTTGCACCGAAGAACTGCATCTGCTTGCCTTCCTTCATAGCGGATACACAGCAGGCGATTGCATAGTCATCGCCATACATTTTTCTCATAACATCGTCATTCTCATACTGGATTGAATCGGTGTCAATTGAAACCTGTGCACAGAAATCCTTAAAGCCCTGCGGAAGATGCTCTGACCAGAGAACAGTGATATTCGGCTCAGCAGAAGGACCAAGGTTGTAGAGAGTCTGAAGAACACGGAAGGAGGTCTTTGAGCACATTGACTTGCCCTCACCTGTAATACCTGCAAGTGCAAGCGTTACCCAAACAGGGTCACCTGCGAACAAATCATTATACTCAGGTGTACGGAGGTGACGAACCAGACGAAGCTTAAGAACAAGGTCATCAATAAGCTCCTGTGCACCCTGTTCGTCAAGAATACCCTCAGCAATATCTCTTTCAATATAGCAATCAATAAACTCAGCAATTCTGCCGATTGAGTTGGCTGCACCGTTCTGCTCCTTGATCGCACCAAGGTAACCGAAATAGAGCCACTGAATTGCTTCCTTGGCAGTGGTTGCAGGCTTTGAAATGTCATAGCCGTAGTCAAGAGCAAGACCCTTTAACTGATTCATAAAGTCAAGCTGCTTTGATAAATCCTCAAGGTTATGGATAATATCCTCAGTCAAAGCATCAGCATTACCCATATTCTTTTTGTCAAGCTTTTTCTGCTCAATAAGGTAATCCATACCATAAAGTGCAATTCTTCTGTAGTCACCGATGATTCTGCCGCGTGCATAAGCATCAGGAAGACCTGTAAGGATACCTGCATGACGTGCCTTTTTCATTGTATCTGTATAAGCACGGAAAACACCGGTATTATGCGTTGTTCTGTATGTGAACTCATCCTTGATTTTATCTGAAAGCTCATAGCCGTAAGCACGGCAAGCCTGTACTGTGTTTCTTAAGCCGGCAAATGGTGAAACACCGCGCTTTAAAGGCTCATCTGTCTGAAGACCAACGATAATATCCTTTTCTTTATCAATATAGCCCGGTGCGTGAGATAAGATGGACAGAACCTTATCTGTGTCAATATCAAGCACACCGCCCTTTTCGTTTTCTTTAATAAGCAAATCCTTTACCTTAGCAAGAACAGCCTCTGTTCTTGCTGTCGGTCCTTCAAGGAAGGATGCATCACCGTTATATGCGTGATAGTTTAATTTGATAAAGTTTGACACATTGATTTCATTGCACCAAACGCCTTCTTTAAAATCTCTCCATGCTTCCATAAATAAATCCTCCAAAATATATTTATATAAATTAATGCTGAACTACAAAGCACTCTCTGCCGGGTTCATGATAAATTCCGATACAGTTGGCACATTGACCGTGCCTGCAGTGCCTGCACTTGCTTTTGCCGCACTGACCGCAGCAATAGCCTGAATTTTCACAAAGCTCATATTCACCGCCGTTCACCTTTAATTCCTTATTTTGCAGTATAGAATCGGAAATTTTATACCTTGCACTTTCATAAACAGAGGTAATTGTTGTTCTTGCCACCTGCATTTGCTTTGCACACTCCTGCTGTGTCAAGCCCTTATAATCAATCAGTCTGACTGTTTCAAGCTCATCAACTGTAATTTCAACAACATCCTTTGTCTTTTCATTGGAATTAAAGGAACTGATTTCAGGCGTTTTGCATATTCGCTTATGCTTTCTGGGACGTGCCATAATCATCACCCTTTATTATCGTTTCAACACCTTTGATTATACATAATTATTGACATATGTCAATAACAAATAGACAAATACTATTGATTTTTTCTTTTTTTCAGCATATTTAACAAATCAAATACCCTGCACGAATATATTTTGTTCAAATGGTAATAACTATACTGAAAGGTTGTGATATGATGGATAAGACAGGTGCAGACGGAGATACCGTTAAGCTTTTGAAAGAATGTGATTCAGGCATTAAAATGGGAATTTCTGCTATCGACGATGTGATTGATGATGTGAAAAGCACTGAATTCAAGGCACTGCTTCGTGACAGCAAGGCAGAGCACGAAAAGCTCAAGAGTGAAATTACAGGTCTGCTAAATCAGCATAATGATGAAGGCAAGGACCCGAATCCGATGGCAAAGGGTATGTCATGGATTAAAACCAATATGAAAATGGCAATGGACAGAGATGATACAACCGTTGCTGATTTAATCACCGACGGCTGTAATATGGGCACGAAATCCCTGAGCCGATACCTTAATCAATACAAATCAGCAGACACAAAATCACGTGACATCACAGGCAGGCTTGTCAGAATTGAGGACAGACTTGTGACTGACGTAAGACAGTTTTTATAAAAAGCAAAAAGACATTTCGTCTGAAAAAGTGACGAAATGTCTTTTCATTTTATTTTGTAATATTATCTGTTGTAATCAAGGTGACGCCCTCGGCAACAAGCTTATCAAGTGTTCCTGTATCATCAATGGTCCACGCACCGACCTCTAAGCCTTTTTCGATGCACTTTTTAATCATACCCTTTTCAAAGTTCTCTGCCTTATTGCCATTGAAATCAATACCGCAGTTATCAAGGGAGAGAGCAAGCTCAATATCCTCATCGCTGATTTTCTGCGTCAAGAAATACACAGGAGCATCTGTAAGCGCTCTGATTTTTTCAAGATTTTCAAAGTGGAAGGAAATATATACAGCCTCCACGCCGTACTGCTGAACAAGGTCAATGATTTCATCATAATGCTCTGTATTATTCTTGCCCTTAAGCTCAATAACAGCAACCATACCATAATCCTTGCAGATTTTCAGATAATCCTCAAATGAGCAGAAGCTGAGGTCAGGATAATTTTCAACATTAACACCATTATCAACCCTTTGCTCCATAAGCTCGTCATACGTCTTTTTCTCAACAAAAGCGGATTTATCCATCATTCGGTATGTGTGAGAATCGTGTGAAACAATCCAGACGCCGTCCTTTGTTCTGTAAATATCACATTCTGCACCCCAATAGCCGTGCTTGCCTGCCTCCTCAAAAGCAGGAGCAGTATTTTCGGGTGCAACACTTCTCATACCCCTATGGGCAATGAGTGTGACATTCTGGTTTGTCTGAAGCACATCATAATCCGCTGTTTTGCAGTATGTGTTCAGTGCATAGACACCGACAGCTACCACCAAAACAATCAGTGCCAGAAGAACAGACAGAACAATGACTGCAATTTTCTTCTTTTTGGACCACTTTTTCCCCTCGGCTGCATTACTCATTTAATTTTCCTCCTCATTATTTTCCGGAAATTTGATTACCTTATTGTCATTTGTACAAAACCTGCCGCTGCTGTCCCACTCTCCTCTGACACCTTTTGCCTTTGCACCGATGCAGAAGTGAAGCTGTGCAACACCGAAGCTTATACTTTTATCACTGTACGGTTCATCAACATAACCGGATATTACACCATTCTCATACTTAAAATGAACAGGTCTGCTGTTTGTAGCAGACGGAGCTTTTTCTACAAGCTTCATAGCATACTCATAATACGGAGGAAGCTTTTCATCGCAAACCTCAAACATTTTTTGATAAGGCTTATTCTGCTTATGGGTAATATTATGCATCAGCTTTTCTTTCTGGCTGAGTTTCGGCTTGACATTGCCGATAACAATTACACCATAAAGCCTTGTTTCCTTAGGAATTTTAATCATTTCAAGGATTTTGTTTTCATTATAGGTGCCTGTCACCCAGCAGGTACCCAGACCGTGATAGGTACATTCAAGGACAATCATTTCACCGAAATAGCCGGATTTAACACGCATTTTTTCTGAATCGTCACCGCAGACAGCAATCATTGAGAATTTGCCTGTGAAAATTGTGAAGGCAGGTGAGCCGTCATCAACAAACCTGAAATCAAGCCCTGCATTTTTATTAACAATATCAACCAGATTTTTAATAACCGCCTTCGTTCCCTCATCAAGACCTACCGAACGGTATGTACGCCTTGAACGGCGCATTTCTATGGCTTTGATATATTCATCATTGGTCATATTTTAACTTCCTTATTTATTATATAATTTGATTATACTATATTTATATGTCAAATTCAACATTGTAATTTTTAATCCATACATAAATCTGGAAAATATAGGCAAGCACCTGCGGCGCAGCCATCAGCTGACCATACCATGGTTCTGTAAGACTGTCGGGATTTTCCATAAGATGAAACACCGCTTTTTTATCAAGCATTTCACCGAGAGGGCAGGTTTTATCGTTAAGAGCAGCGGCTACAAGATCGGATACAGCCTTAAGATAAACAGGATTATGGGTCTTTGGATAAGGACTTTTTTTGCGCCATGCAATTTCCTCAGGCAAATCATTTTCAAATGCCTTGCGGAGTATACCCTTTTCTCTGCCATCGAGTGCCTTAATTTCCCAAGGCATATTATACGCATATTCAACAAGCCTGTAATCGCAGAAGGGAACACGCACCTCAAGGGATGCTTCCATACTCATAACGTCCTTGCGGTACAGCAGAGTCTGCATAAACCAGTTCAAATTGAGAATAAACATTTCCCGCATTCTTTTTTCAAGAGGGCTGTCACTGTCAAGAACAGAAACCTTCGATAAGGTGCTGACATAGGCATTTTTAAGATATGCCTCACCCTTTGGTAAAAAGCCATCTTTCAGTATACTGCGTCTTGCAGCCGTAGACCTTGACCAAGGGAAAACCTCTTCAAACAGAATTTCTTTTCTGTGGTACCAAGGATAACCGCCGAAAATTTCATCGGCACACTCGCCAGACAGGCAGACAGTAAAGTCCTTTTTTACCTCTTTACAGAAAAGGAGCAGTGAGGAATCAACATCTGCAAAGGCAGGTACACCCCTTGCTATTGCAGCCTCACCCAGCGCCTTAGCGACATCATTATTATCAAGCACCACATTATGATGAACGGAACCGATATAATCACTGATTAAGCCGATATAATCACTGTCCTTGTTCGGCTGGAACAGGCTCTTTTTAAAATAAATATCATTATCAACATAATCCACAGAAAAGGTATTAAGCTGTTCTCCCCTGCCCTTATAATAATCGGAAGCAACCTTTGATATAATGGAGGAATCCAGCCCGCCGCTTAAAAAGGTTGCCAGCGGAACATCGGAAACAAGCTGTCGTTCAATGGAATCCTTAACAAGAGAATAGGTATGCTCTATTGCCTGCTCTCTGCTTTCCGTATTAACAGCTGCAGTTAATTTCCAGTATGAAGCAATCTCTGTTTTTCCGTTTTTCACTGTCATATAGCTGGCAGGAGGCAGCTCCTTGATATCCTTAAAAATTCCGTTGCCTATTGTCTTTGCTGGACCGAGCATAAAGATTTCATTCAGTCCCTGTTCACCAACCACAGGCTTAATATCGGGCACACACAGAAGCGTGCTTATTCTGCTGGCAAAGGCAAACTGCTTTTTCCTGTCCGAATAATAAAGGGGCTTTACACCGATTCTGTCACGGGCAATATAAAGGCTTTTATCCTTTTCATTATAAACCGCATAGGCAAAAATGCCATTGAGCTTTTTAACACTGCTTTCACCCCATTTGTCAAAGGCTTTGAGAACAACCTCGGTATCACAATGGGTGTCAAAGCTATAGCCAAAGGATTTAAGCATATCCCTGACCTCATTCGTATTATAAAGCTCTCCGTTATAAACAATGATATAATTGCCGAAGCGCATCGGCTGAGCACCCTTTTCAACATCAATAACAGCAAGACGTCTGTGCATTAAAGCAACATCACTGTCAATATATTCGCCCTTGCCGTCAGGTCCTCTCATTTTCAGTGAGGCACTCATTTTTTCAATCACAGGCTTTTCAGCCCTTAAATCTATGGATGAAGATAAAATTCCTGCTATTCCACACATATATAAATCACCTCAGCTTACTATATGTATTTTGTGAGAAATCGTGACAAAAAATCAAAATGTTAACTTCAGTTGACAAAATTTCCATTGAAAATTGCTGGTAAGCAACCGTTTTATGTGGTATATTTGTGTTGAGGTGATAAGATGACATTAGGCAACAGACTATACGAAATGAGAAAGGAAAAGGGTCTGTCACAGGAAAAGACAGCAGAAGTGCTTGGCGTGACAAGACAGACCATATCAAAATGGGAAACAGATCAGTCAACACCTGATTTTGATAAAATACTGCCTTTGTGTGCGCTTTACGGTATAAGCACCGAGGAGCTTCTCACAGGGAAAAAGCAGGAAAATTATGTTGAGGAACAGGTCAGCAGTGACAATAACAGTGCAGACAGCAATGAATATAATTATGATAACAGATATGATTATTACAGCAATACCGTACAAAACGACAGCAACAATCATGAAATAAATGAAAAATCAGCAAACGGAAGAAAAAGATTTGCAATACTTACATCAATAGCTGTTTGTATGTATATACTTTCAATAGTACCGCTTATCATTTTTGACGGAAGCGATGCATCCACTGCCGCATTTTTTGTTATCATCGCATTGGCAACTATGCTTATCGTTTTCGGTGCACTGTCAAAGCCGAAAAGACACGGAAATGACGATTTTGAAAATGTTATGACAAGTCAGAAAAAAATATATAAGCAGATAACAGGTATTCTGTCAGGCATTACGCTTTGCTTTTATCTTGGAATCAGCTTTTTAACAGGCAGATGGGATATGACCTGGATTATATGGATCATTTACGGTATAGTCTGCAAAATTGTAGATTTGGCATTAACACTTAAGGAGAGTGGTAAAGATGGAGAAAAATAACAAAGGCTTGCTTATTACACTGATTGTTCTGCTCAGCATCATTGCTCTGCTGCTTTCAGGCATATTTACATTTGCTTTAATTTCAGGAACACATTCAATAAGTGCATTTATTCCTAAAAAGACACAGACAATTTTTGACCAGAGCTATAATGCAGAGGAAATAAAGAACATTACCATTGACAGTGACGCAGGCGACATAACAATAAAAAACAGCAATGACGGAAAAATCAGGCTCACAGCCAACGGAATAAACAGTGACCGCTTTGATGCAGAAACTGACGGAAATACCCTGAAGATATCAAGCTCAAAGCTCGATAAAATGAACTTTTTCGGCTTGGCTCAGCGATCTATCGGTCCTGATATTGTAATTTATGTTCCGACAGTTATGGACTCAGTCAGCATAACCTCAAATATGGGTAATGTTGAAATAGAAAATGAGCTTGTTACCAGTCTTACAATCAATAATGATATGGGCAATATAGAGGCTGAAAAGCTTGGCGGCTCATTCGACCTGAACACCAATATGGGTAATATTGAGATTGAAAGAATAAACATCACTGCAAATTCAAAAGCCACAACCAATATGGGTGACATTGATATTGAAAGAACAAATGAAGTAAATATCTATGCAAAAACCTCTATGGGCGACAGTGATGTCAAGGACAACACACCGACTGCTTCAGTTATGTTAACCGCTGAAACAGATATGGGCAGTATAGAAATCAACGATTAAAAAGAAAATCCGGTCCGGCAAACTATAACCGAACCGGATTTGTCTATTTTAACTAAATTATTGCCAATATTTTTTACACCGCCTTTTATTGAAAAAAGTGCCGTACTATTGTAAAATAATAGAATAAGATAGGAAAGGCAGTGAGAACAATATGGATAAACCTGTTTACACAATAACTTCACACCGTGACGAAAGGGTATTCATTCACGCAATGCCGGGTCACTTCATCTCGGCATCAAACCATATAAATTATTACATAGGCACATCGGATATAAAGCACAACCACGATGTTTCTGTTGATGCTGCAATGCTGCTTGCACAGTATTACAATGAAAGAAGCATTAAGGTTGACACGGTTCTGTGCCTTTATGAAACCCAGGCACTGGGAGCATACCTTGCTCACGAGCTTTCAAGACCGAATATGCTTAACCCGAATCCTGAAAACAGGGTTTATGTTCTTGGCTCTGAATATGATTCCGCAGGCAATCTGATTTTCCGTGACAACTTAAAGAAGCTGATCAGCTCAAAGGATGTTGTTATTCTGATTTCCTGTATTACCAGCGGTAAAACTGTAGAAAGAGCTGTTGAAAGCATTTCCTACTACGGTGGAAGGGTAGTCGGCATTTCATCCGTTTTCTCTGCCATTGATAAGGTTGAGGGTATGGAGATAAACACAATATTCAACAAGGACGATGTACCCGGCTATGCTGCATATACACCCCACAGCTGCCCGCACTGTGCTGCAGGCGAAAGAGTGGACGCTATTGCAAACGGATATGGTTATTCCCTTCTTTAATTCGCTCTTGACAAATATTTTTTATTTGTTATAATATTTATACAACTTAATAGTACCCAATTAAAGGCAACGAAGCAGAAAAAGACCTTACTAATTTCGTTTCAGAGAGTTGACGGCAGGTGAAAGTCAATACAGGTTATTAGGTGCATAGCTCTCTGCAGAGCCGCTGTTCTGAATAGAAATCAATAGGAGCAGCCGTGTTGTTACGTTATAAACAAAGGCATTGATGGATGCTAAAGGGCAATTTATTTGCTGAAATAGGGTGGTACCACGTATAATAATTACGTCCCTATACATTACTGTATAGGGGCTTGTTTTTTGTTCCTATGCATCGCAAAATGAAAGGAGATTTTTATTATGAAAAAAGGGTATGAAAAATACGTTGGCTTCAAGCCGATTAACATCCCGGACCGTACCTGGCCCGACAAAACCATAACTAAGGCACCCATATGGTGTTCGGTTGATATGCGTGACGGCAATCAGTCACTTGTTGATCCGATGAACCTTCAGGAAAAGCTTGAGCTTTTCTCAACCTTAGTTGAAATCGGTGTTAAGGAAATTGAGGTTGGATTCCCTTCCGCCAGCGAAACAGAATACGAAATTTTAAGAACACTGATTGACGGCGGATATATCCCCGACGATGTTACAATTCAGGTGCTTGTACAGGCAAGACCGCACCTTATCAAAAAGACCTTTGAGGCTATCAAGGGTGCAAAGAATGTAATTGTTCATTTTTACAACTCCACATCAACACTGCAGAGAAAGGTTGTTTTTAAAACCGATATGCAGGGTGTAATTGATATTGCCGTCAAGGGTGCAAAGCTTATCTATGAGCTGACCGAGGAGCAGAAAAAAGCGAATCCCGAAACAAATATCCGCTTTGAATACAGCCCTGAAAGCTTCACAGGCACAGAGATGGATAACGCTGTTGAAATCTGCCGTCAGGTTATGGAAGCGCTTCATATCACGAAGGAAAATCCGATTATTCTCAACCTGCCGTCAACGGTTGAAGGCTCAACACCAAACGGCTATGCAGACCAGATTGAATATTTCTGCCGTCATCTGCCAAACCGTGATGCAGCAATTATTTCACTGCACCCACACAATGACAGAGGCACAGGCGTTGCTGCTGCCGAGCTTGCACTGCTTGCAGGTGCTGACCGTATTGAGGGCACACTCTTCGGCAACGGCGAAAGAACAGGCAATGTGGACTTAGTTACCCTTGCACTGAATATGTGGACACAGGGTGTTGACCCTGAGCTTGATTTCCACAACATCAATAAAATCAAAGAGGTATATGAGAGAACAACAAAAATGACTGTTCCCCCACGTCACCCATATGCAGGCGAGCTTGTTTTCACTGCATTCTCAGGCTCACACCAGGATGCTATCAACAAGGGCAAAATGTATATGGAGGAAAGCGGCACAGAGCTTTGGGAGGTTCCGTATCTTCCTATCGACCCAGCCGACGTAGGCAGAGAATATGAGCCGATTATCCGTATCAACTCACAGAGTGGAAAGGGCGGCACGGCATATATCCTTGCAAATGATTACGGCATCAAAATGCCGAAGGCTATGCACCCTGAATTCGGTGCAGTAGTACAGAAGGCTTGTGACGAAAAGGGCAAGGAGCTTCACAACGATGAAATCTTTGACCTGTTCCAGAAGGAATACAGAAATGTATGCGGTCCTTACAGACTGCTGAATTACAAAATCAGTGAGGAGAAAAACGAGGCTGATTATCTGACATCCGTTCACTTCACAGGCGAGATTAAGTATAAGGACAACGACCCTGTAAAAATTGAGGGCGTAGGCTCAGGACCAATCGGTGCATTCTGCCAGGCTATGAACAAAATCGGTCTTACAGGCTATGAGTTTGTGGACTACAGCGAGCACGCCATTGCAGTAGGCTCTGACTCAAAGGCAATCAGCTACATTCACCTTAAAAATCCACAGGGCAAGGATGTATTCGGTATCGGTGTAAGCCACAACATCAGCTATGCATCCATGAAGGGTATTATCTGTGCTATCAACCGTGATCAGGATGACACAATGCGTGATGACACAATGCCGGGCATTTTTGATGTTTGCTAATATCAGGAGGAATCATTATGAACAACTATAAAATTACAGTATTAAAGGGCGACGGAATCGGTCCCGAAATCGTTGACGAATGTATAAAGGTGCTTGACAAGGCAGGCGAAAAATTCGGCTTTAAGCTTGATTATGATTATCAGCTTTTAGGCGGTGCTGCAATTGATGCAACAGGCGTGCCGTTCCCTGAGGAAACAGAGAAAGCCTGCAAGGCAAGCGACGCCGTACTTCTTGGCTCAGTGGGCGGTCCGAAGTGGGACACTCTGCCAAGCGAAATCAGACCTGAAAAGGGACTGCTTGCAATCCGTGAGGCACTGGGTCTTTTTGCAAACCTAAGACCTGCAAAGATTTTTGCTCCGCTTAAAGCGGCGTCACCTATTAAAGAAGAAATCATTGGTGACGAGCTTGATATTCTTATTGTAAGAGAGCTTACAGGCGGTATTTATTTTGGTGACAGAGCAACCTATGAGGAGAACGGTGTAGTTGGTGCATATGACACCGAGCGTTACACCTATCCTGAAATCAAGAGAATTGTTGTTGCAGGCTTTGAGTACGCTATGAAGAGAAACAAACGGCTCACCTGTGTTGACAAGGCAAATGTTCTTGACAGCTCCAAGCTGTGGAGAAAGGTTATGGAGGAAACCGCAAAGGATTACCCTGAGGTTGAGGTTTCTTATATGTATGTTGACAACTGTGCAATGCAGCTTGTCCGCAATCCAAATCAGTTTGACACAATTGTTACATCCAATATTTTCGGTGATATTCTTTCAGACGAGGCGTCTATGATCAGCGGCTCAATCGGTATGCTTGCATCTGCTTCACTGGCAGAGGGCACCTTCGGTCTTTATGAGCCGATTCACGGCTCTGCACCTGACATTGCAGGTCAGGGCAAGGCTAATCCGCTTGCTACCATTCTTTCGGGAGCAATGATGCTGAGATATTCACTGAATGAAAGCGAAGCAGCAGATGCCATTGAAAAGGCTGTGGACACTGCATTGACACAGGCAAGAACACCTGATATTGCTGAGGAGGGACTTGAAACCGTCAACACCTCACAGATGGGTGACATTGTGGCAAATCTGCTTTAATAAATTGCAAAATCGGGGTATAATTCTATATCCCGATTTTTATTTTGTATTATGAAAGGAGAAACTTATGAGTGACTGGAACAGTGAACAGTATTTAAAATTCAAAAAGGACAGAACACAGCCGTCAATAGATTTGGCAAACAGGCTTTATACTGAAAATCCGCAAAGAATTATTGACATCGGCTGCGGACCGGGAAACAGCACTGCGGTTTTAAAAAAGCGTTACCCTGCTGCATATGTGCTTGGTGCCGATTTTTCACCGAATATGATTGAAAAGGCAAAGGCTGAATATAACGATATTGACTTTATGATTTTTGACGCAACAAAGGATTTTGAAAAGCTGAATGATAAATTTGACATCGTTTTTTCAAACGCCTGTATTCAGTGGGTACCGAATCATCAGACGCTGTTAAAAGATATGATGAGCATTTTAAAACCTAAGGGCATTATGGCAATACAGGTGCCTGTTAATTTTGAAGAGCCGATACACAGAATTATAACTGAATTGGTTACAAGCAGCAAATGGGCTGACCATTTTACCCCGAGGATATTTTACACCTTAAAAGAAAATGAATACTTTGATATTCTGTCATCCCTTACAAACAAATTTGAAATATGGAAAACAATTTACTGCCACAGAATGCCGTCACACCAAAGCATTATTGAATGGTATAAATCAACAGGAATGAAGCCATATCTTGATGTGCTTAATGAGGATGAACAGGAACAGTTCATCGCAGATGTTATGGCTGAAATAAAGAAAGAATACCCTGTTCAGGCAAATGGTGAAATTATGTTCAGATTTCCAAGACTGTTTATGCTGGCAGAAAAGGAATAGCATTATGAATACAACAATCCCCTGCAGTTCAAACTGCAGGGGATATTTTTAATCAAGCAAGCCGAGTGATTGAAGGTATTTATAAGTATTTTTATAATCCGGATTAATAGTCAAAGAATCCGATGTCAGTTTTTCATAATATTCTTCAGTAGAAACACTTAAATATTCACCACCGGTGACGCTTAGCCTATTCAGATCCTCAATACTCATAGCTCTTATTTTTTCACGATATTCATCATCGGCATTCGGAGTGAAGGACATTACATAAACCCAATAGCTGTCTTCCGAAATATAATCCATATTCTCAGTATCAACAGGCTGCTCCTCAGAATAATAATAGTCGCCTGTATAATAATCCGTATAATAGCTTGTATATCCGCACAGATAATCAAGGAATTGCGTTTTATCTGCACTTAGCAAATCTTTTTTGTAGGCTTTTAATATTTCTTCTGTTTCCTGCAATGATATATTTTTTGATGCTTTATTGTAAGCATCGGTATCTTTAGAATAGATTTCACTTTCAAAGGTTGAGTATACTATGTCCTCGCTTTTGATTGCGGTAATTCCGAATTGACTGAGTGCCTCCTCGGTTTTCATAAGCACAAACATTTCATCCGAAATCATTTTAGCAGGAACTGCGTACCGCCTTGTAACAGTTTTGCCGTTCTTTAAATGATACACGATTCTGCATTCATAGCTGTTTTCATACTCATAGTCATACTGCATCATATCACCCCAAGTACCGGAGTTCAGAGCCTTGCCCTTTTTGATGGTTTCATCATCAATTATTTTCTTATGAAGCTGTATTGCATTTTCAATATTTTCTGCAGCAGTAAATTTATAGGAGCCTGATGTTTCAAAATCATAAACAGACAATGCATCGGTATAATATGAAATACTACTATAATTCATAAGCCCTACACTACCGTCAATTAACTCAACGCTTTCAATTTCGTCAGCTTCAGGAACATATTTCACATAATTTGAATAGCTTGGGAAATTAACAACTCCGACAAACAAAATACACAATACGCCGCTTGCCAAAAGGGTGATTACTGTATTTTTAGCAAAGATTTTTTTATAGAAAACCCCGCTGAAAATCATAGTTCCGATAACAGAAAATAATATTGCCAAAGGCATTGCAATAAAATAATTTAACTTTGAAGCACACTGAAGAAACTCTGCCGCTATAACAAAAGCAAGAAACATAAACGGTAAAACTTTACCGGACGGTGTAAATTCTGCAATCTCAGCCTTTCTTTTCCTGAACACAATATATCCTGCTGCAAAAAGAGCAATCGTTTCAACAGCCTCAGCTATAATGATGTATAAATACTTATCTGCTGACAATGCATATTCAACACTGCTTTCCCAAAGCATAAGAATATTTTGCACAGGATGAATAATGGAAACGATAAAGGAATTTGCATCTACGCCCCATATTTTATTGACTACATCAATTGCACCCGTTGTAATACACACCGGTGCAAACAAGGCAATCATAACGAAAAAGAAGTACTGCACCCTTCTGCCTGAAAGCACGGCACAAAAAACAAACAGTGTATAAACACATAGTACATCGAGCAAAAATGCAGCTGCTACCTTAAAAAATGCAGAAAAATCCATTACATAGGTCACAAGCTTGGTTGATGCCGAAAGAAGTATAACTATATGAATTGCCGCCATAACAACCATAGCAACAATATTAACAACTGCACCGTAAAGATATTTGGCAAGAAAATATTCGTTTCTCTTAATCGGCAGGGCAAAGAAGGTGTCACAGGCTCTTTTGCTGTAAATTTCCTTAAACATCTGCATTGCCAGAAACAGGCTGAAAATCATACAGATTACACTAAAATAATTAACCAGCAGAAAAATATCATCGGTAATATCATACTTGTTGGTAAAAATTGATGATGCGTTGCTGACAATAGTGCTTGCTGCACTGAAAACCGACACGAACACGGAAAGTAAAATCAAAACAATCGCACCTGGCAGCTGCTGCTTAAAGGTTTTTACAAATACGGCTTTAAAGCCGCCCTTATAATTTAAGGTTGTTGATGTCATAACCTGCTACCTCCATTTCACTTATAAACAGTTCCTCTAATGTAAGAGGAAGGCTTTCAATATAAATAGGATTCCTGCTGTTTATGATTTCGTCAATATCTTTCTTGTTGCCCTTAACAGTAATTTCAATCATTTTGCCCTGATGTGATTCCTTTGTGATATTAAGCTGCGTCTTAATATCACTGTAATCACTTTCTTCCATAACAAACTGATACCTGTAAAGGCTCATCTGCTCACCGTCAATATCGCTTTCAAACAAAACACCGCCCTGATGCAGCAGCCCGATATGGTCACAAAAGCCCTCAAGCTCTCTCAGATTATGGCTTGCGATAACAACTGTTGCACCTGTTTTGTCAACATAATCAATCAGTATCTTTTTAACAAGCTCACGGATAACAGGGTCAAGTCCGTCAAAGATTTCATCAAAAAAGATATATTTCGGATTGTATGACAATGCAAGAATAATTGCCGTCTGACGCTGCATACCCTTACTCATTGATGCGATTTTCTGAACAGAATTTATCGGAAAAAGCTTTTTTAATTCATTAAATCTGTTATTGTCCCAGCCGGGATAAACTGAGCTGTAATAAAGTGCTGTTGTGTCAAGCGTTGCACCTGAATAAAAATAAGGAAAATCCGAAACAAAAGCACATTGGCATTTAACAGCAGGATTTTCAAAGGGCTTACTGCCGTCAATAAACACATCACCGCCATCGGGATAAAAAACACCTGCCAAAATTCTAAGCAAGGTTGACTTGCCTGCACCGTTTGAACCAACAAGCCCGAATACCGAGCCTTCGCTAACAGTAAATGAAATATTATCAAGTGCCTTTTTATCACCGAATAGCTTAACAATATTCTTTATTTCAATCATTGTTATCCCCTCCCCATAAATCGTTAACCATTTCAATTACCTCTTCTCTCTTTAAGCCACAGCTTTTTAGCTCCGTCAATACAGCTTTAAACTGTTCTTCGGCAAGCTTTTTAATTCTGTCCGTATTATTGACACTGACATAAACACCCTTACCTACAACCGTATATATAACCTGCTGCTGTTCCAGCTCCTTATACGCCTTTGCAACGGTATTCGGGTTAACACCAAGCTCACACGCCATTGACCTGACCGAAGGCAAAGGACTGTTAATGTCATAAACACCAAGGTTAATAAGCTTGATTATCTGCTTTTCAAGCTGAAGGTAAATAGGTTCACGGCTTCTTGTATCAATATTAATCATCACTCACCAGCCAACTCCTTTCCCCCAATTGTATTAACTGTATTATTACGCTTAGTACACTTTCTTTATATCATATTATTATATCTTAGTCAATAGACTTTATAAAATGTTAATAGACTTTATAAATTGTTTATGATATAATCTACGCAGGTGATGAATGATGAATTTAAAGAACAAAATAAACGGTGCTGTTCAAAAAATTATTGACAAATTGAGCGGCAGCGGTGTTATGCAGGATGAGAACACCGTAAACGGTAAAAAATTTATATTTCCCGATATGCCCGCAGCTGCACTGAAGGCTGCTGAGGAAGGAACTGTGCTGTTAAAAAACAATGGTGCACTGCCATTGAATCAGAACGAAAATATTGCTGTTTTCGGCAGATGCCAGATTGACTGGTTTTATGTAGGCTACGGCAGTGGCGGCGACGTTAACCAGCCATATGAAATCAATTTAATTGACGGACTGAAAAACAATAATGTAAAACTAAATGAAAAACTGCTTGGTGTATACAAAAGCTGGTGTCAGAACAACCCGATTAATCACGGCTTCTGGGGTCACTGGCCTATGAACTATCCTGAAATGGAGCTTAGCGACAGTATTGTCAATACTGCTGCCAAGGAAAGCCAGACAGCGATAGTCATACTCGGAAGAGCTGCAGGTGAGGACAGGGAGAACAAGCTTGAAAAAGGCAGCTACTATCTGACCGATACCGAAATAAAGATGCTTGACCTTGTAACCGCCGCTTTCAAAAAGGTTGTTGTGGTTATGAACTGCGGTAATATCATTGATATGGAATGGGTCAAAAAATACGATGATAAAATCAACGCATTGGTTTATGCATGGCAGTGCGGTATGGAAAGCGGCAATGCCCTTGCAAATGTTCTGACAGGCAAAGCAAACCCAAGCGGAAAGCTGACGGATACCATTGCGGTTCAATATAACGATTATCCAAGCTCCAAGGATTTCGGCAATGCTGATTTCAACAATTATACCGAAGATATTTTTGTGGGATACAGATATTTTGAAACCTTTGACAAAAGCAAGGTTCTGTTCCCCTTCGGCTACGGAATGAGCTATACCGACTTTGAAATATCTGCTGACAGCTTTGAATACAGCGACAAAATAAAAATAACCGCCACTGTTAAAAATATCGGCAGCACGGCAGGCAAGGAAGTATTACAGCTTTATGTCGGATGCCCTGACGGCAGACTGAAAAAAGCAAAAAAGAGCCTTGCAGCCTTTGCAAAAACAAATTGCCTTGCACCGAATGAAAGCGAAAGCATTGATTTTGAAGTCAGTTTTTATGACTTTGCGTCATATGACGAAAGCATAAGCTCATATATAATTGAAAAGGGTGAATATACCTTCTATATCGGAAACAGTGTTGAAGCTGACCTAATTGCAGGCACGTTAAATTTAGATGAGCAGGTGATTGAAAAGCTGCTCCCTGTCTGCCCTGTACAAAACCCTTTCACAATAATCACAGGTGAAACACTGAAAAAGGGCAAAGCTGTTTTAAAAGAAAGAATTATTGAAAATCTCCCTAAGCAAATCGGCTTTAAGGGAGATAAGGGCTTCAAGCTGACTGATGTTAAGAACGGAAAAATCACGCTTGATGCATTTATTTCTCAGCTGACAGATAAAGAGCTTGAGGCACTGACACGAGGTCAGGGAAAAATGGACAGCGAGTTAGGTGTCATAGGCAATGCAGGTGCATTCTGCGGAATTATCCCGTCACTGCGTGACAAGGGTGTACCGCCTATCATCACTACCGACGGACCTGCAGGCGTAAGAATCAGAAAATACACCTCCCTTATCCCCTGCGGCACTGCACTTGCCTGCAGCTGGAACACAGAGCTTACAGAAAAGCTTGCCGCTGTTATGGGCAAGGAGCTGAAATTCCACAAAAGTGATGTTCTTTTGGCACCGGGTATGAATATTCACCGAAATGTGCTTTGCGGAAGAAACTTTGAGTATTTCAGCGAGGATCCCCTTGTTTCAGGTAAAATGGCGGCTGCCTTTGTAAGAGGTATTCAGTCAGCAGGCGTATCAGCCTGCCCTAAACACTTTGCCTGCAATAATCAGGAATTTAAGAGAACAAAAAATGACTCACGCCTGTCGGAAAGAGCCTTGAGAGAAATCTATTTAAAGGGCTTTGAGATTTGTGTTAAGGAATCAAGTCCTCTGAATATTATGACAAGCTACAACAAAATCAACGGTGTATGGAGTCATTATAACTATGACCTTGTTACAACTGTGCTCAGGGGTGAATGGGGTTACACAGGAAATGTAATGACCGACTGGTGGATGCAGAAATCACCATCGCCTGAATTCCCCGAAATAAAGGACAATGCCTACCGTGTAAGAGCACAGGTGGATGTACTTATGCCCGGCGGCTTCAGACACGTTGAAAAGAAATATAAATCAGACGGCTCCCTGCTGAAAACACTTGGCAGACAAAACGGCATTACACGCGGCGAGCTTGAGCGCACCGCAAAAAATGTTTTGAAGCTTGCATTAAAAATTAAGATGTAATTAAACCAAATACAGACAAAAAATGCTTGTGGAAAACCACAAGCATTCAGCGTGTAGAAAAAGTCAAATTATAAATTCTACACGCTGACAGACGTTGAGAAATGGAGCTGAATTTCGTTTTTTGCGAGTGGGAGCTGTACGATGGTACTGCCCCCGAGCAAAAGG
>ERZ808035.173-NODE-173-length-74492-cov-22.751972_pt1 | contig 74492 bp, 57 predicted proteins | sample MGYA00380189_ERZ808035 | MGnify/ENA primary metagenome ERZ808035 (study PRJEB31490, sample SAMN06133407) | mouse gut metagenome | isolation source: M5_1 | host: mice | place: China: Chengdu | collected 2015-05 ... | reverse complement strand
TTATAAGTCTTATGAATCTTATAAGACTTATGAGCGCGGGGGCGGACATGCCGCGGCATGTCCCTACAGGGAGGAGGGGGGGGCTTTAATGAGCCTTTCTCATATTATATAAGGTGGGAGGATGGGTTTTGGTGGAAATATTTGTCTACTTGGGGGAAATTGAGTAATTTTGCGGTTGCTTTGGCTCTTTATGGCTGAGGTTATACAAAAAACATTAAAGCGTTACACGATATAGACGATGAAAATCACTTTTCCTGACGGAAGTGTCAAAGAATTTGACAACGGCACGACTCCGCTGCAGATTGCAGAAAGCATAAGTCCGCGACTGGCACAGGACGTGCTCGCCGCTTCAGTCAACGGTCAAGAATGGGATCTCAGCCGCCCCGTCAACGAGGATGCAGAACTGAGCCTGTATAAATGGGAAGATGCCGAGGGCAAGCATGCCTTCTGGCACAGTTCGGCACACCTTCTCGCCGAAGCCCTCCAGGAACTGTACCCGGGGGTGAAATTCGGCATCGGTCCGGCTATCGAAAACGGATTCTACTACGACATCGACCCCAACGGCCACACAATCACAGCCGCCGATTTCCCCAAAATCGAGGAGAAGATGCTGGAGCTGGCTCGTCAGAAAAACGACATCGTGCGCAAGGACATAGCCAAGAGCGATGCTCTGAAGATGTTTGGTGACAGAAACGAGGAATACAAGTGCGAGCTTATCAGCGAACTTGAGGACGGACACATCACCACCTATACCCAGGGCAACTTCACCGACCTCTGCCGCGGTCCGCACCTTCCCAACACCGCCCCTATCAAGGCTGTCAAAATCATGTCGCTTGCCGGCGCATACTGGCGCGGTGACGAAAAACGCAACCAGCTCGTCAGAGTATACGGTGTGACATTCCCCAAGAAAAAAATGCTTGACGAATACCTCGCCATGCTGGAGGAAGCCAAGAAGCGCGACCACCGCAAGCTCGGCAAGGAGATGGAGCTGTTTGCGTTCTCACAGAATGTCGGTGCCGGTCTGCCGCTATGGCTCCCGAAGGGTGCCGCGCTGCGTGACCGTCTCGAGCAGTTCCTGCGCAAAATCCAGAAACAATACGGTTACCTCCAGGTAATCACTCCGCATATCGGCAACAAGATGCTCTATGTCACCTCAGGGCACTATGCAAAATATGGCAAGGACTCGTTCCAGCCGATACATACACCCGAGGAGGGCGAGGAATATCTGCTCAAGCCGATGAACTGTCCCCACCACTGCGAGATATTCAAGGCGTTTCCGCGTTCATACCGCGAGCTGCCTCTGCGCCTGGCAGAATTCGGCACAGTGTACCGCTATGAACAGAGCGGCGAGCTCCACGGACTGACCCGTGTGCGCGGCTTTACGCAGGACGATGCCCACATCTTCTGCGCTCCCGACCAGATCAAGGACGAGTTCCTGAAGGTCATGGATATCATCTTCTATATATTTAAGGCGTTGAAGTTTGACAACTTCGAGGCACAGATATCACTGCGCGACCCCAACAACAAGGAGAAATACATCGGCTCAGACGAGAACTGGCACCTTGCCGAGCAAGCCATCATAGAGGCTTGCGCCGAAAAGGGACTTAAAGCACGCACCGAACTCGGCGAGGCAGCTTTCTACGGTCCGAAACTCGACTTCATGGTCAAGGATGCCATCGGCCGCCGCTGGCAGCTCGGCACAATCCAAGTCGATTACAACCTGCCCGAACGCTTCCAGCTCGAATACACCGGAGCCGACAACCAGAAGCACCGTCCGGTGATGATCCACCGTGCGCCTTTCGGCTCCATGGAACGATTCGTGGCAGTGCTCCTCGAGCACACCGCCGGACGCTTCCCCCTGTGGCTGGCACCCGACCAGGTGGTGGTGCTCCCCGTCAGCGAGAAGAGCAACGACTACGCATTTGAAGTAGCCAAGCAGCTCAATGCACTTGACATCCGCGCCACCGTGGACGACCGCAACGAAAAAATCGGCAAAAAGATCCGCGACAATGAGTTGAAGCGCATCCCCTACATGCTGATTGTCGGGGAGCAGGAAGCTGAAAACGGCGAAGTTTCTGTAAGAAAACAGGGCGAAGGTGACAAAGGTAAGATGAAAATTGCTACCTTTGCAGAATCTTTGGCCAAGGAAATCGAGGAAATGACCTCACAGACAACAGAAGCCCAAGGCTAACAGACACACAACAAACTCACATACAACCACTTACAATCCTTAATGGAGAAAAAACCGTTCAGACCTTCACCCGGACCGCGTCGTCCGGGCACCGGTGGTCCCATGAGAAGGGGCCGTCGGGTTGAAAACAAAAACCCTCATAATATCAACGAGTTTATCCGCGCCCAGGAAGTACGACTCGTAGGTGACAATGTTACCCCTGGAGTCTATCCGATAGCCGAAGCCATCAAGATAGCCGATGATGAAGGTCTCGATCTGGTAGAAATCTCCCCTACCGCCGAGCCCCCGGTGTGCAAGATTCTTGATTACCAGAAGTTTCTCTATCAGCAGAAGAAGAAGCAGAAGGAAGCCAAGGCGAAAGCTACAAAGGTAGTGGTCAAGGAGATACGTTTCGGACCCCAGACCGACGACCATGACTACAACTTCAAGCTAAAGCATGCCCAGGGATTCCTGCAGGAAGGCTCCAAGGTGAAAGCCTATGTATTTTTCAAGGGTCGCTCCATCCTGTTCAAGGAGCAGGGAGAGGTATTGCTTCTCCGCTTTGCCAACGACCTTGAAGAATACGGAAAGGTAGAACAGATGCCAGTACTTGAGGGCAAGCGTATGATCATCATGCTCTCGCCCAAAAAGAAATAACACCAACCCAATTTACTAACAACACTTACAATGCCCAAGATTAAGACTAATTCCGGTGCCAAAAAGAGGTTCGCCCTTACCGGATCAGGAAAGATCAAGAGAAAGCACGCCTTCAAAAGTCACATCCTGACCAAGAAGACCAAGAAGCAGAAGAGAAATCTGACCCACTTCACCACAGTGGCACACGCTGACGTAAACAACGTAAAGTCGCTCCTCGCACTTAAGTAATACCGTCACCGTCACTCCGCCCGGGCTTTCTCGGGACACATCAAACACATTAACAGTTTATTAACCGAATGCGCAGCCACCAAACATCAAAGTGCTAAAAAGCCGCTGACATTCACAATCATTCTGAACAATGCCAAGATCAGTAAATCACGTAGCTTCACGAGCTCGCCGCAAAAAGATCCTCAAACTCACCCGTGGTTACTACGGATGCCGCCGCAATGTGTGGACCGTAGCCAAGAACACATGGGAAAAAGGTCTGACTTATGCTTACCGCGACCGCAAGGACAAGAAGCGCAACTTCCGCGCCCTCTGGATCCAGCGTATCAACGCCGCAGCCCGCATGGAAGATCTCAGCTACAGCAAGCTCATGGGTCTCATCCACAAGTCAGGCATCGAGATCAACCGCAAGGTGCTCGCTGACCTCGCCCTCAACAATCCCGCCGCTTTCAAAGCCATCGTTGAGAAGGTTAAGCAGGCTTAAGATGTCTGAAGCTTAACAATACGACACAAACAAAACAAAATCCGGTCTCATGGAGGATATCCTCTTGAGACCGGATTCGCTATATGATGATTGAAAGTCTTTAAGGTCATTAAAGACCTTAAGAACTTTAATGCTTTTGGGTGAATCAGCGGAGGGAGTCGAGGCAGCGGTGGATTTTCTCGTAGGTGGCTACGCGCGTGGGTACGAGAGGGAGGCGGAGCTCGTTTTCTATCATGCCCATGTCAGCGAGGGCACACTTCACTCCCGCAGGGTTACCGTCGACAAACAGCAGGCTGAACAACTCTGTGAAGCGATGGTGGATGGCACGAGCCGCGTCATATTCACCTGCCAGTCCGAGACGGACCATCTTGGAAAATTCACGAGGGAAAGCATTGCCGATGACAGAGATGACACCTACCGCGCCGAGTGTTATAAGCGGGAATGTGATGCCGTCATCACCAGATATGACCATGAAGTCCTTATCCTTGCACTTGATGATCTCATCCATCTGGCTGATATTGCCGCTTGCTTCCTTGATACCAATCACGTTGGGGCACTCTTTAGCCACTCGAAGCGTGGTCTCAGCAGTCATGTTGACACCTGTGCGACCTGGCACATTATATAATATGACAGGTATAGGGCATGCATCTGCTATAGCCTTATAGTGCTGGAAAATTCCTTCCTGCGACGGCTTATTGTAATAAGGCACCACCGAAAGTATGGCGCTGAACTTGTGGAGATTGTCGATTGACTTCATCTCCTCTATCACTCCAGCAGTGTTATTGCCACCGAGACCAAGCACAAGTGGTACACGCCCAGCCACACGATCAACGACAAAGCGGCGTACCTGGGCACGCTCGTCCTGCGACAGTGCAGGAGTCTCGGCAGTGGTCCCGAGCACCACAAAATAGTTGGTGCCGCAACCTACCTGATATTCGATAAGACGCGCCAAAGCGTCAAAGTCTATGGATTTGTCAGCTTTGAAGGGTGTTATGAGAGCCACCCCCATGCCTGAAAGGTTCGGTCGAGCCATAAATAGAATTGAGATTTTTCTTGACACAAAATTAGGGATAATTATTCACCTTTCAAAACAGCCGCACCGCAAAATATGTCACTAATCAGACCATAAGCAGGCACTTTGGCGACCCATATCAGCAGTTACAGACGTATTATGACTAAAATATGTGAATATTTTTTAATTCACATGGGCGATTTTTGATTTTATTAGCATATTTTCATACATTTGCAGCCGAATTACGCTGCGGCATATACGTTTCTATTCACTTTACGGATCTGCCGAATTTACGTGCTAAATTTCAAACACACATATATATTTTCTCACATTTCTATTACATCAACCTAAAAAGGCTCATGAAACATTTGAAAAAAATGCTCTTAGGCGGCATGGTAGCCCTCGGCGCATTGGCGCAGCAGGCATCAGCAGCCACATTTGTAGGTGACCGAACGGACTTCCGTGACGAGACCATCTACTTCGCCATGACGACACGCTTCTATGACGGCGACCCCAACAACAACGTATATTGCTGGGACGGCGTCAACAATATCAAAGACCCCGAGTGGCGCGGAGACTTCAAAGGACTCATACAAAAGCTTGACTACATCAAAGCCCTCGGTTTCACCGCAGTATGGATCACACCTATCGTAGAAAACGGTTCCGGACTTGACTACCACGGCTACCACGCCATGGACTTCTCCAAGATAGACCACCGCTATGTATCGAAAGAGTCGACTGATGCAGATGCCGACGTGGCGTTCCAGGAACTAATAGACGAGGTGCACAAACGCGGCATGAAACTCGTGCTTGACATCGTGCTCCAGCATACCGGTAACTTCGGCGAAGGCAAACTCTGCCGCATGTTCAAGAAGGACTACACCAAAGACCTCGGTGACATCAACGCCTCGATGCTCGTAGTGCCTCAGAGCGAAGGCGGCCAGCTCCCCACCAACTATCCGTCAATGCAGCCAAGTGCACAGTATGGCACACGTCTTGCGATGATGAAGAACTCAGACTTCACCAACCGCGACACCCACAACTACTGGCACCACAAGGCATGGTTTGACTGGGACGACCCCTCGCGCTGGTGGGGACAGATCGCAGGTGACTGCGTAGACCTCAACACAGAGCACCCTGCAGTGGCAGAATACCTGGTAGACTGCTACTCACGCTTCATCAAGATGGGTGTTGACGGCTTCCGTATCGACACCGCCGGTCACATACCCCGTCTGTCATTTAACAACAACTTCCTCCCCCAGCTCATGGCAGCTTCGGAGACCCCCGAGGCAAAAGCCAAGCGCGGCAACACACCCTTCTTCATGTACGGCGAAGTCTGCGCCCGCTCAATGGAGGTAATATACCGTGGCGAGAACTACAACTGCTCTCCCTGCTACTATACATGGAAAGAGTCAAAGGACTATCCCTGGGACTACGACCCCAAATCATGGGACTCTGTGGTAGCAATACCTACCGAGACCGAAGGCTCACATGACTATGAGACCGTCAGCGGCCACACCAACTGGGAGTCAGTGCTCCAGAGCGGCAAGGACGACCTCGGCCACGCCGACGCGATCATGCGCAAGAGCAACAACGCCCTGCTCAACGGCAACGAATACCACACACCCGACTACTCCGACTACTCAGGCATGAGCGTCATCGACTTCGCCATGCACTGGAACTTCAACTCTGCCCAGGGCGCATTCGGAGTACACCGTCAGGACAACCTCTACAATGACGCATCCTACAACGTGGTATACGTGGACTCACACGACTACGCACCCGACAGCAACTACCGCTTCACCGGTACACAGGACACATGGGCTGAAAACCTCTCCCTGATGTTCACCTTCCGCGGCATCCCCTGTATCTACTACGGCTCGGAAGTGGAATTCCAGAAAGGCATGCCCATCGACAAGGGTGCCGTACTGGCTCTCAAGGAATCAGGACGTGCATATTTCGGCGGCTATCTCGAAGGCAACGTGAAAGTCAACGACTTCGCTGACTACTCCGACGCCACCGGCAACCTTGCCTCTACCCTCTCATATCCCCTCGCCCGCCACATACAGCGACTCAACAAGATCCGCGCCGCCGTGCCTGCCCTCCGCAAGGGACAGTACAGCACAGAAGGCTGCTCAGGCAAGATGTCATACAAGCGCCGCTATGTCGACGGCAATACCGACAGCTATGCCCTCGTGACCGTCAGCGGCAGCTCCAAGTTTACCGGCATCCTCAATGGCACATACGTAGACGCTATCACCGGTGACACCAAGACCGTAACCGACAACACCCTCGATGTCACATGCTCAGGCAAGGGCAACCTCCGTGTGTATGTGCTCAACACCTCCAAGACTCCCGCTCCCGGCAAGGTAGGCGAAGACGGCAAGTACCTCTATGCATCAGCTCCTGTAGACCAGCCCTGGACCGAATGGCCTGACGAGACAATGCCTGACGAGACATGGACAGTCAAGCCCGCAGGCGGCGGTGGCGGCGGCGAAATCGAAGAGCCCGAAGTGCCCATCGCACCTGCCATCGAGGACGGCGAACAGGCTATCTTCTTCGAGAACACATCAGACTGGGGCGGCTACATCAACGCCTGGATCTGGAACGACACCGAAAACTATACCGGCGGCTCATGGCCCGGCCAGACCCTCACCTACCTCGGCAACAAGGTATGGAAGTGGACATACACCGGCACCGAGACCATCCCCGATGACGCCCTCATCATATTCAGCAACGGCAGCGAGCAGGTACCTGCACGCAACCAGGGCGGATTTGACTACGTCAACGGCGGCTACTACACACAGAGCGGATATGTCAAGACCATCGAGCCTGAGACAGCATCTCCCCGAGTAGCGGTATCACCCAACGGCGGAAACTTCACCGAGACCCTGACCGTCACCCTCAAGGCTAACGCAGCAGCCACCTCGGCAAGCTATAAGGTGGGCAACGGTGCAAACGTGACATTCACAGGCACTACCACCGTGACCATCGGAGCAGACATGGCTGTAGGAGAATCCGTCACAATAGCATGGACAGCCACCGACGGCACCACTGTCAACACCGGCGAAGCCACTTTCACCAAGGTTGAGAAGCCCAAGGGCATCACCATCTATGCCGACAACTCAGAGGTCAACTGGACACCCCTCAAGGTGCACCACTTCGATGCCAGCGCATCAACATGGCCCGGCGTAGACATGCTCAAGGTCGCTGAGCACATCTATACCTACACAGTGCCCGACGGTACACGCGGCTTGGTATTCAACAACGGAGCCGGCGGCAACAAGAACCAGACCGAAGACTACAACAACCCCGTCAACAACCACCTCTATCTCATCAAAGCCAACGGCGACAACAAAGCCAAGGTAGAGGACCTCGGAGAGTATACGGGCGCATCGATAGACGACATGTATGTCAACGACCTCTATGCCGGCATCGAAGTCAGCCTCGTTCCCGGCGGCATCCTCGTCAGCTCATCGGTCAACGGCATGGTACACATTTCGACAATCTCAGGTCAGATGCGCAGCGTTGCAGTAACACCTGGCCAGACATTGATCGACGGACTTGAAGGTTTCTATATCGTCAACGGCAAGAAACTCTTCGTCAAGTAAACTATAATACATAGTTATATTCTTGAGCGTCACCTCCCGATATGGGCTGGTGACGCTCTCTTTATTCTGTATATTTCCAAGTTTTTCGCTAAATTAACATTATTTATGTTTAGGGGGGGGTAATTTGCAAACAAATGTGTAATTTTGCGATGGAATATTAAAACATCTTTCTATAAGATCGCAAGTGTAGTAATGTGACAAATATATGTAATTTTCATTAACCTAATCTATCTACTTAATCCACATTTCTAAAGCATGAAAATTTTAAAAAGAATGCTCTTTGGCGGATTGGTCGCGCTCGGAAGCCTGGCACAGCAGGCATCAGCAGCCCATTTCACTGGCGACCGCTCCGACTTCCGTGACGAGACCATCTATTTCGTCATGACAGCCCGTTTCTATGACGGAGACATCACTAACAACACCTATTGCTGGGACGGCAAGAATAACGTCGATGACCCCGAATGGCGAGGTGATTTCAAAGGTCTCATCGAGAAGATGGACTACCTTAAGGCTCTCGGCTTCACAGCCATCTGGATTACGCCCGTGGTAGAGAATGCCTCGGGTCTTGATTACCATGGCTACCACGCTATGAATTTCCAGAAAGTAGATCCCCGCAACGAAAGCGAGGATGTGAAATTTCAGGATGTCATAGACGAAGCTCATAAACGTGACATGAAAATCGTGCTTGACGTCGTGCTCCAGCACACCGGCAACTTCGGCGAGGAATATCTCTGCCCCATGTTCCAGAAAGCCAACATCAAGAACCAGTCAAACCATGAGAAGACAATGCGTCTTCACCCCAACACCAAACTGCCCGATGACTACTGGTCACTCATTCCTAACAAGCAGCATGACGCTCGCATAGAATTGCTCAAGAACATACAGGGCACCGGCAGCGATCCCAACAACTACTGGCATCATGTAGGACAGGCGTGGGACTGGGATGACCCCTCACGCTGGTGGGGTCAGATAGCAGGTGACTGTGTGGACCTCAACACTGAGAATCCCCACGTGTACAACTACATTGTCGACTGTTATTCCAAATTCATTGATATGGGTGTAGATGCTTTCCGTGTGGATACATCGGGACACATATCGCGCCTGACATTCAACAAAGTATTCATACCTCGCTTCCATGCCGCAGCCGAAAAAGCCAAGGCAAAGCGCGGAGGTGCGCCATTCTATATGTTCGGCGAAGTTTGTGCCGTATCGGAAGAAGTCATCTACCGCAATCAGCACTTCAACTGCTCACCGTGTTTCTATACATGGAAAGAGACAAAAGACTATCCATGGGACGAAAACGAAGAATCTTGGAACGGTCTGACATACAGCGAAGTCAATCCATCAGCATATGCCAACACCACAAACGGAGCATCAGTGCTGGCACAAGCCACCGACTATCTCAACCACGATGCGTCCATCATGCCGAATTCCAATAACGCATTCCTTAACGGCAATGAGTACCACACACCCGACTACTCCGAGGCATCAGGCTTCAATGTAATCGACTTCCCGATGCACCAGCGTTACTACAGGGCAAGCAACGCATTTACTGTGCGCACAGATGACCACCTCTACAACGATGCAACATGGAATGTAGTGTACGTTGACAGCCACGACTACGGACCCAACGGATATAAAGTCAATGCCTTTGACGGTAGCGAAGATACTTGGGCAGAAAATCTCTCACTAATGTTCACATGGCGCGGCATACCTTGCGTGTTCCAGGGCACAGAGACACGCTTCCGTCGCACGGGTGGCTATGTAATCGACCAGGGCATCAATGTCGCCCTCAAAGAGACACTCCGCGCATACTATGGCGGCTATCTTACAGGCTCGATAAATACCACCGACTTCACCGAATACACGGATGCAACCGGCAACCTCGCCGCCTCCCTCACCCATCCTCTGGCTCTACATCTCCAGCGTCTCAACAAGATCCGCGCCGCCGTGCCCGCTCTCCGCAAAGGCCAGTACAGCACCGAAGGCTGCTCAGGCGAGATGTCGTTCAAGCGTCGTTACACCAACGGCACCACAGACTCCTATGTGCTCGTGACTATCAGCGGCAGCTCCACATTTACCGGCATACTCAACGGCAAATATGTCGATGCCATAACCGGCGATGTGAAAAACGTCACCGACGGAACCCTCACAGCTGACTGCTCCGGCAAAGGCAACATGCGCATCTACGTGCTCAACGGTCCCGGCAAAATCGGCGATGACGGCAAATACCTTTACGCTGCATCTCCCGCATCAGTGGCTCAGCAGCCTTATGACGGACAAGAGGAAGCACCTGAGACAGTGACAAAGCGTGACGGTCCATTTATACTTCCATCTGTAGTATTCAATCCTGGAGCGGGCGCTTTCAAGACCGAGACCCAGATCGTCACCGCAGCTCTGAGCGACAACGCCACAACAGGATGGTATAAAGTGGGCGACAGCGACATGGTCAGCCTCACGCCCGGAGCTAACCAGAGCTTCACAATAGGCGAAGGCATGAATTACGGCGATAAGATCCAGGTGACATGGGGTGCTACAGGCGAAGACGGTTCCGAAAACACCGGCACAGCCACCTACCGCAAAGTTGACCCCAACGCAGTAATCACAGTATACGTCAAGTCATCCATCGTGCCCAACATCTATGCATGGGAAGTGACAGGCAGCACCACCACGAAATTTTGCGGCGAGTGGCCCGGCAAGGCAATGACATCCAAGACCACAGTCAACGGCGAAGAATTCTATTACGAGACATTTGCCGACGCAGAAGAAAGTGTCAACATCATACTTAATGGCAGTGGCGGACAGACCGCTGACATCACAGGCATAACCGAAGACACATATTTCGAATACAACGGCGGTTCTCAGTACACCAAGCTCGACATTGATGACCCCCGCCCCCAGCCCACAAAACCTGTGGTCAAGGCAAATCCTAATGGAGGCATGTCGTTTACCGAGTCTATCACCGTCAGCCTGACAGTCAGCCCTGCCGGCGTACCCATCCACTACACTATCGACGGCACCGTTCCCACATCTTCTTCAGCCACATACGACGCTCCTCTGACATTTACAGAGACCACAACCCTCAAGACCTATGTAGAGAAAGACGGCGAAAGCAATGTTCAGACATTCGTATATACGAAAACCGAAGCTCCCGTTCCGGGTGCTGTGAGCGTGTATTACGATGGCAACTGGACTGACCTTCACATCTATGTGTACAATGACGGTGGCGAACTCGCCAAATGGGACAATGCCCCCGCCATGACACTCGACCCCGTAACCGGATACTACATGTACAGCCTGCCTGATGCTTTCAAAAACTCCAGCATCATCTTCAAGAGCAACGGCCAGCAGTATCCCGGACAGGGACAGTCAGGTCTGGAAGTCAAAGGCAAGAGCATGATATTCCACCACTCCGCTAACCAGTGGGTAGAATACACGCCGCTTGCATCCGAAGATATCAACGACCTCACCGATGCACTTGACATCCGCATCATCGACGGTGCCCTGCACATCTTTGCTCCACGCATGATGACAGTCAGCATCTCCGATCTCACAGGCCGCATGCAGACGATACCTGTCACAGCCGGACTTAACGTCATCGACGGTCTTGAAGGATTCTACATCGTCAACGGCAAGAAACTGTTCGTAAGATAATAGCAGTAGTAGATATCATATAAACACATCCTTCTTTTTATAGCGTCATCAGCTATCACGACTGATGACGCTATTTTTATATCAGCAGGTTGATAAAAACGCCCAGTTGTCTTAAAATAAACTAAAACATCTTATAACTATTTAATATATTTCACACATCATTACATTATTTATACCTTTGACATTGAACTATTAGGAAATGAAAATGCTCTGAGAGCTGATTGGTATATAATCAGCCCTTTAACCTTGAAAAGAACCTATTGACATCCTTGGGTATGCAATGCTTCAGCAGCCGTACCTCAGTGCTTTGTAACCAACTTTATTTCTTACATATTCCACATTTCTACACACAATGAAATTTTTCAACAAAATGCTCATCGGCGGCATGGTCGCTCTCGGCACTTTGGGACAGCAGGCTATGGCTTCGGCGGACTTCAACGCCAACCGTACCGACTTCCGTGACGAGACCATCTACTTCGCCATGACCACCCGTTTCTATGACGGAGACCCCAAAAACAACGTATGTACCTGGGACAAGCAGGAGAAGCAGATAGCATCCAAAGACCCGGGATGGCGCGGTGACTTCGCCGGACTTATCGAAAAGCTTGATTACATCAAAGCTCTCGGTTTCACCGCCATCTGGATCACCCCTGTGGTGCAGAACGGCTCCGGAATCGACTACCACGGCTATCACGCCATGGACATGTCTACCGTAGACCTCCGCTATGAAAGCCGCAAAGAATGGGGTTCGGAGAAGGATGTGAAATTCCAGGACCTTATCGACGCTGCCCATGCCAAAGGCATGAAAATCGTCCTTGATGTTGTGCTCCAGCACACAGGCAACTTTGGCGAGGCAAAACTCAATCCTCTCTTCACACGTAACCAGAATATCCGCAACCAGGCAAATATCGAGGCATGTATGATGCCCGACAACGAACGCCTCGGCGGTGCAAGCTACTGGAAGCTCGACCCTAACGAAGAACAGTATCCCGCACGTTGGAAATACTTCAAGAACCCACAGTATGAACCCAACAACTACTATCACCACTACGGCACAGGCTGGAACTGGGACCTTCCCAACCGCTGGTGGGGTCAGATAGCAGGTGACTGCGTGGACCTCAATACTGAAAACGACTATGTAGCCCAGTATGTAGTGGACTGCTACGGCAAGTTCATCGAGATGGGCGTTGACGCGTTCCGTATCGACACCACCGGTCATATCTCGCCTCTGACTTTCAACAAGCAATTCATACCTCAGTTCCACGAAATCGCTAACCGTCCCGAGGTACGCAGCAAGCGCCTCAACGGCATCGACTTCTACATGTTCGGCGAGTGCTGCCAGCGTTTCCAGGGATCTGTCGTATATCGTGACCAGCCTAACCTGTCAAGCTACTTCTATACCTGGAAGTCTGACCAGTCGCTGCTTGACGAGTTTAACGGTGACCCCGCATGGTGGAAAGCCCAGACACTCCCCGAAGGACACGACACTCCCGTAGGTCCCATGGCAGTCTGCGAAAAGGACACTAAGGACAAGCCCCGCTCAAACAACGTATGGATGCAAAACGGTCAGTGGCATGAACCCGACTACTCACAGTCATCGGGCTTCAATGTAATCGACTTCCCCGTCCACTACAGCTTCAGCAGCGTAAGCTCCATCTACGGTCTGTTCAGCCAGGACAACTATTATAACGATGCCTCATTCAATGTGGTATACGTAGATTCACACGACTATTCTCCCGGTCCTAACGACGGTATCCGCTTCAACGGCGGCACAGCACAGTGGGCTGAAAACCTCTCATGGATGTTTACTTTCCGCGGTATTCCCTGTCTCTACTACGGCTCTGAGGTTGAGTTTATGAAAGGCTGTGTAATCGACGACGGCATGGGCACACAGCTCAACATGACCGGACGCGCTTACTTCGGCCACTACCTCGAAGGTGACGTAAAAGCCACCGACTTCGGCGAATATACAGCAAGCGGCCAGGTAGCTCAGACACTCAAGGGCGACCTCGCTCACCACATCCAGCAGCTCAACAAGATCCGCGCTGCTGTCCCCGCCCTCCGTAAGGGTCAGTACACATTCGACGGCTGTTCTGCCAACGGCGGCTGGGCATTCAAGCGTGCCTACAAAGACAGCTACGCTCTCGTAGCAGTCAACGGCGGTGCCACTTTCACCGGTGTACCCGCTGGCACATACACCGACATCGTAACTGGCAAGACCTACAATGGCGGCGGTTCAATCACCGTCGACGCTCCTAAGGGACAGGGTCAGCTCCGCGTACTCGTCAAAGGATGGACCGGCGGCAAGGTCGTAGAGGATGGCAAATTCATGTATGCAAGCAGTCCCGTGGCTCACGGCGGCAATCCTACAGCCACAGACCCGGGTGCAGACTTCTTCTATACTAAAGAAGATGCAATCGACGAGAGCGTAGGCATGACATTCAGCCCCAACGGCGGCAGCTTCAAGACCGAGACCCTCACTGTCACAGCTACACTGACAGCAGGTGCTACCTCAGGTACTATCAAGGTTGGCAACCAGTCAGAGATGACCATCACCCAGGGACAGTCCAAGACATTCACAGTCGGTGAAGGCATGAACTACGGCGAGACTGTGACCGTCAGCTGGACAGCAACCGGCAAGGAAGGCAACGCTAACGGTTCTGTAACCTACAAAAAAGCCGACCCCAACGCAGTAATCACCATCTTCTGCAAGGCTGCTTCTGCTCCCAACCTCTATGTATGGACTGACAGCCCCAAGCAGGAGCTCAACGGCGGATGGCCCGGCAAGGCTATGACACAGACCACCACTGTCAACGGACAGGAATTCTACTACTTCGACTGCGCCGATGCCGAGAGCGTCAACATCATCTTCAACAACGGCTCGCAGCAGACCGGCGACATCACCGGCATCACCGAGAGCGTATATTATGAATATGACGGCGGCGCGAACGCTACCAAGCTCAACATTGACCCGCAGCCAGGTCCCACCAAGCCCACTGTGAAGGCTTCGCCCGCAAGCGGCACAACCTTCAGCGAGAGCATCAAGGTTACCCTGACCGTCAACCCAGCCGGCACAGCCATCCACTACACCCTTGACGGCAGCCAGCCCAGCGCATCGTCAGCCACATACAGCGCACCGCTGACATTCACCGAGACAACAACCCTCAAGACATATGTAGAGAAGGACGGCGAAAGCAACGTCCAGACATTCACCTACACCAAGTCTGACGTACCCACTCCTCCCGTTCCCTCTGGATACACCGTTTATTTCCAGGACTCAAGCGTCAGCTGGAATCCCGTCAACTGCTATGTATGGAATGCAACTCCTCACGTCGAGCACCTCGGAGCATGGCCCGGAAAGGCTATGACAGCCACTACTATCAACGGTATGCCCGGCTGGATGATTACAATCGACTCTGAGACCGCTCCTGAGAACATCATCTTCAACGGCAACAACGGCGGTCAGACAGCAGACCTCAAATTTGAGCCTAACGGTATCTACAATTTCGGTGGCAAATTCGGCCAGATGTCCTCTACAGGTGACGTATTCTCTGACATGAGTGCCAACCACCTTGACATCCGCGTGATCGGCGGACAGCTGGTAATCTACAGCGAGCAGCAGACCACCATCGGCATCACCTCGCTCACAGGTCAGCGTCACATGATCAACCTCTATCCCGGTGTCAACACCATCGAGACCCTCGCAAACGGTTTCTATGTGGTTGAAGGCCAAAAAGTAATGCTCAACCGCTAATCCGCTCCCGCGGATCAGCATCCCTGATACCCACAGTAGGGGCGCAGTCACCAAGTGACCGCGCCCCTACTTCATTTTTGGTAGTATGGACCATGTGGACGGGGGCTGGAGGTGGAAAGGATTTCGCGGCAGAGCCGCGAAGGGAGCAGTAGCCACAAGCTGTGCAGACCGTCAGGTCTGCACAGCTTGTGGTCGAATGCCTCCTGCCATATTCCGGCGGCGTAGCTGCCGGGGCTGATGCGTGGGGTTGCCCCGGCAGCTACGCCGCCGGTTTTCCCTGCAATCCGTTTTCCACAAGCTGCACAAGCCTAAAGGCTTGCTTGCATGTGGCTACTGCTCCCCTCGCGATTAACACCGCGAGCCTTAATTCAACAGCATTGCGGATGTTACAGAACTCAGGAATCATGCGACAAACACCGTCAAATTTGTAGGGTCGCTACATGTAGCGACCGCACAAACATGTTTAAATGCGGTTCTGCAACACCTTCTACACTAATATGGTACAAAATATCGGATTCGTAAGATGAGAAGATGCCAAGAAAGGCTACAGTTCTTCGCCGAAGTCTTCGGCATCTATGCCTTGACCTGCGAGGGAGAAATCCATTGATTTTGGAGGCGCGTCGTGGTGTGTGGTGCCGTAATGTACCATACGTTTGGAAAATTCAAGCACATTGGAGCCTGCGCGGCGCACATAGTCCACCGTATCCATCAGCTGGCTGAGCAGGTTGATGCCCATCGCACCCAGCGGTCTATCAACCCGGGTGACGGCATGGTCAGCCTCCTTGGGATTGTATGCCACGCCGTGGTCGATAAGAGAGAATTTAAGGGTCTGCGTGGCTTTTCGCCAGCAAGCCTTGAGTGTAATAGAGCCCTCCTCTCCTCGCGGATAGGCATATCTGATCAGATTGAGCACCTGCTCCTCTATGGCGATGACCATGGAGCTTATCATCTCCTGCGACAGCTCCAGCCTCCTGCCGAGCTGCTGTATAAAAGGATAGAGGGACACTGACTCGCCCAAGACGTTGTTGATGTTAAGCTCCACCGCCTCCACTGAGCCGGAGCAGCCTGTCATTTCATTGTCCATAATTTACGTTCCTTTCTTTGTAGTAGTATAGTGACAAATTGCCATTAATGCTTCTGATGTTACAACATTACGGCATCATATTAGTTTTGGAAACATCAATATTTCACAATATTACACACACATAAAGCATGTTTAAACATCATCCTTGAATATTTTTATCTAATTTTGCAACTATCTATGCACTTGGTGCATCTAACAAGAAAACCATCATCACAAGCAATGATAATCGAGCTAAAAGATATCAACAAGACCTATCCCGGGGCAGTGCCTCTCCACGTGCTCAAAGGCATAAATCTCGGTATCGAGAAAGGGGAACTCGTATCAATCATGGGTGCGTCAGGTTCGGGCAAATCCACCCTGCTCAATATCCTCGGCATACTTGACAACTATGACACCGGCGAGTACCATCTTGACGGTGTGTTGATACGCGACCTCAACGAGAACCAGGCTGCCGAATTGCGTAACAAGATGATAGGCTTCGTATTCCAGTCGTTCAACCTCATCAGCTACAAGAACGCCGTGGAAAATGTGGCTCTGCCGCTCTTCTATCAAGGCGTGTCACGCAAGAAACGCAACGCCCTCGCCATGGAGCAGCTCGAGCGCATGGGTCTTGCCGACCGCGCCCACCATCTGCCCGGCGAGCTGTCAGGCGGTCAGAAGCAGCGCGTGGCAATAGCCCGCTCGCTCATCACGCAGCCGTCAATCATCCTCGCCGACGAACCTACGGGAGCCCTCGACTCCAAGACATCCAAGGAGGTGATGAGCGTGTTCCGCCAGCTCAATGACGAGGGCATGACCATAGTCATAGTGACCCATGACCCTGGCGTAGGCGAGCAGACCAACCGCATCATACGCATATCTGACGGACTCATAGTATCCTGACCAAGCGACACTCAGATGTTTGACCTGCTACACGAAATATCGCAGACCCTGCGCTGCAACAAGCTCCGCACCATACTGACCGGCATAGCCGTGTCATGGGGCATCTTCATGCTCATAGTGCTGCTGGGCATGTCGCGCGGTGTCTCCAATTCGTTCAACGACAGCTTCATGTCTACCGGCACCGACCAGATCATGGTGCATGGAGGCATGACGAGCAAGCCCCATGCCGGATACAAGGAAGGACGGCGCATCAAGCTCAAAGACCCCGACGTAGACAAGCTGATGAAGGAGAACCCCGACCACATTGCCATGGTCTCCTCCACCCTCAGCAACGACTCGGCAGTCATATCCACCAGCCGCGACTACACCTCAGGCTACACGGGAGCGACCCCCGACGAACTTGCCGGCAACAACCTGGAGATGCGTTCGGGACGCTTCATCAACAATGCCGACCTGCGCGAGGTGCGCAAAGTGGCAGTCCTCCCGGTCAAGGTAGCCCGCGCGCTTCTCGGTCCGGACTCCACTGCATATGTCGGCAGCCGTGTAGACATAAGCGGACTGTCATTTCTCGTCATCGGAACATATCATCACGATTTCCGCGAGAATGTCTTCATCCCCTTCACCACAGCCAAGAAGCTCGCCGGCGACTCGCCTGACATCAACCAGCTGAAAGTCACCATCAAAAACGTATCCACCCAGGCTGACGGCGACAATGTGGAGCAGGACATACGCCAGACACTCAGCACATCCCACGACTTCGCCCCCGATGACCGCAGTGCGCTGTGGATATGGAATCGCTTCACCCAGTTTCTGTCGATGTCATCGGTAATGGGCATCATGGACATGATGGTGTGGATCATCGGTCTGCTGACCATGATATCGGGCATAGTCGGTGTCAGCAACATCATGTTTGTGTCAGTGCGCGAGCGCACCCACGAGATAGGCATACGCCGTGCCATCGGAGCCAAGCCCCGCAGCATCCTGACCCAGATCATCGCCGAAAGTATCATCATAACCGCACTGTTCGGCTACATAGGCATATTCCTCGGCGAAGTGGTGTGCGGCATACTCGGCTATGTGTTCCGCGATGCCGAGGCGATATCCAACCCTGGCGTGGATATCTCCATTGCCATCCAGGTGACCGTGGTACTCATCATAGCCGGTTCGCTTGCCGGACTGTTCCCGGCTCTTAAAGCTCTTAAAATCAAACCTGTCGAGGCTCTGCGCGACGAATAAACCCCAACCCTGTGTGAATGAGAAGCCCACTGTTTGACATAGAAAACTGGCGCGAAATCGGAGCGACACTCGCCCGCAACAAGACGCGCACTTTCATGACCGCTTTCGGCATCTTCTGGGGCACTGCCATGCTTGCCATGCTCTGGGGCGGCTCCAAGGGCGCGAAAGACCTGGTCATGCGCAATTTCGACGGCCTCGCCACCAATATGGGAGCCATCAGCGCATGGCGCACCACCGTGAGCTACAACGGCTACAACAAGGGCATGAGCTGGGATCTCAACACCCGCGATGTCGCAAACCTGCGCAAATACATACCCCAGTTCGAGGATGTAACCTCCATGTCGATAGCCCGCATGGCTCCCATCAGCTACGAGACCAAATCCACCACAGCCCAGATCAAAGGACTTGAACCGAACTTCGCCAAAGTGATGGAGCCTGTCATAAACGAGGGACGCTTCCTGTCAGAGATAGACATGCGCAACAAGGCAAAGGTCTGCGTCTTGGGCAAAAAAGTGGCACAAGAGCTCTTCGGCACAGGCTCCCCATTAGGCAAATATGTCAATGTAGGAGGCATCTACTATCTCACCGTGGGCGTAGCATCGCAGACCTCGGAGGCATCGATAGGCGGCGCACAGCTTGACCAGTCGGTGGTAATCCCTGTCAACGTGCTGCAGGTGGCATACAATGCCGGCGAGGATGTGGATGCCATACTCTTCACGGTCAAGAAAGGCTACACGCCCACGAAACTCATGCCGCGCATACGCCGTATCATCACAGGCAACCATCCCAACGTCAGCCCCGAGGACGAGGATGCCATGTGGCTGATGGACGTGACCGAGATGTTTGAGATGGGCGAATCGCTCTTTACGGGACTGTCGCTGCTGGCACTGTTTGTCGGTGCAGGCACTCTGCTCGCCGGTGTCATAGGCGTGGGCAATATAATGTGGATCATCGTCAAGGAGCGCACCCATGAGATAGGCATACGCCGCGCCCTCGGCGCAAAGCCCAAGGATGTCATCATGCAGATACTCTCCGAGAGTATGGTGCTGACCACCATAGCCGGCACAGCTGGCATCGTGTTCGCCTCGATAGCATTGGCGGTGACCACCAAACTGACCGAGACGCCCGGCTACAAGGCGGCAGGATTCGAACTGCCGTTTACGACGGCTGTGGTCATTCTGCTGCTGTTTCTTGTACTCGGCTCGGCAGCCGGCATAGTTCCAGCACTTAAAGCCATGAATATCAAACCCATAGAAGCCATCAACGATAAATAATAAAATACATCTACACTACTGTTCCAATCCATAGTTTGCAATGAAAAAGGTATTGAAAATAGCTCTGTGGTCGCTCGTCGCCCTCATCTTCGTAGGCACTTTTGTCTATCTCTTCCTCAATTCACGACCCAAGGAGGTCACGTATGAGCTGGTGCAGCCCGTGACCGGAAACATCGAACGCTCCACGGTGCTCACGGGCAAGATAGAGCCGCGTGACGAAATCGACATCAAGCCCCAGATTTCGGGCATCATCAGCGAGATACTCGTCGAGGCTGGCGACCAGATAAATGAGGGCGATGTCATCGCCAAAATCAAGGTCGTGCCCCAGGAAGGCGAACTTGCAAGCGCACTCTCACGTGTCAACACTGCCAAAATCAACCTTGAGGATGTCAAGTCTAAGCACGAACGCAACTCCATGCTCTATCAGAACAAGGTCATCAGCCGTGAGGAATACGAGACTTCACAGACTTCCTTGGCACAAGCACGTGAGGAGCTGAAAGCGGCTCAGGATGCCTACTCGATTGTCAAAGACGGCATGTCGGCAGACAATGCCAAGTCAAGCAACACCCTCGTCCGCGCCACCATCACAGGTCTTGTGCTCGATGTGCCGGTCAAAGTGGGTAGCTCGGTGATCCAGGCAAACACGATGAACGACGGTACGACCGTAGCCACCCTTGCCGACATGAACAAGCTCATCTTCAAGGGCAAGATGGATGAAACCGAGGTAGGCAGACTGCACGTAGGCATGCCTATGGAAATTTCCATAGGTGCGCTGCCCGACTACAAATCCACTGCCGTAATCGAATACATCTCGCCCAAAGCCACCGAAGAAAACGGAGCCAACTCATTTGAGGTCAAGGGCTCTATCGCGACCGACGGAAAGACACAGCTCCGTTCGGGCTACAGTGCCAACGCCACTGTAATCCTACAGGGAGCGACCAACGTGATGACACTGCCCGAAAGCGTCATAGAGTACGAAGGCAACAAGACATTCGTCTATGTAGCCGCCGACACACTGCCACCCTACAACTTCAAGCGTACACCGGTCGAAGTAGGTGTCAGCGACGGTCTCAACGTAGAGATAAAAAGCGGCGTGAAAGCCGGTCAGCGCATCCGCGGAGAGGAGAAATCTGATAAGAACGACAACCCATCACGTCCTCCAATGCACTAATATGAAACGCTATATAACTATGTGTGTCGCTGCCGCCATGGCAGCCACTTCATCCGTGTCAGCCGAGACATGGAATCTACAGCAGTGCATCGACTACGCCATAGAGCACAACCTGACTGTCAAAAACACCGACTACAACGTCAAGGCAGGCGAAATCAGTGTGACATCGGCAAAAAATCAGTTCCTGCCCACTGTCACCGGCTCTGCCAACCAGAACTTCAACTTCGGACGAAGCGTCGCCGAGGACAATATCCGTGTGAGCCGCAACTCGTCAGGTTTCTCATGGGGTGCCAACGCCAATCTGCCCCTATTTGACGGACTGCGCAATGTACGCACCCTCAAAGGCGCACAGCTCTCGCTCCAGCAGCTCCTCTTGGAGAGCGATGCCGCCCGTGACGACATATCGCTTCGCGTCATCGCGGCATACCTGCAAGTGCTTCTCAACGGCGAACTCGTCAAGGTGGCAGAGACACAGCTTGAGCTGTCGCAGGTAGAGGTCGACCGACAGAAAGTGCTCGTAGAGGCTGGAAAGTCGCCCGAACTTGACCTCATACAGGCAGAGTCGCAGCTCGCACAGGCGCAGGTGACCCTCGTCAACAACCAGAGCGACCACTCCCTGTCGCTCCTCGACCTCAAGCAGCTGCTGATGCTCTCACCCGAGACCGACATGACCCTCTCCCCTCTCGACCAGCTCGGTGTGCTCATCCCCGATGCCGAGGAGGTGTACCGCCAGGCGATGACGCACAACAGTTCCATCATGGCAAAGCGCCAAGGCATCAAGGTAGCCGAAAACCGCATCTCCATAGCCAAGAGCGGCTATCTGCCCTCTCTGTCGCTCGGAGCGAACATCGGATCGAGCTACACCCACATCAAGGGCTTTGACAACGCCGGTTTCGCCCACCAGATGCGTGACAACCTCGCGGAAGCCATAGGTTTCTCCCTCTCAGTCCCCCTGTTTGACGCATTTTCCACCCGCAACTCGGTCAACAACGCCAAGATTGACAAGCTCCGTGCCGAGCTTGAACTCGAGCAGGCATCGGACGAACTCTACAAGTCAATCAACCAGGCATATTACCAGGCAGAAGCCGCCCGCAAGAAATCCGAAGCCTCAGCCATAGCCGAGGCAGCCACCAAGGCAGCCCTCGACGCCATGACCACCAAGTTCAATTACGGCAAAGCCACCGCCACCGAGTACGAGCAAGCCAAGACCGACTACATCACCGCCTGCTCCACCACCATACAATCGCGCTACGAATACATCATCCGCGCCAAAGTCCTCGAATACTACAGCCAGCCCCACCCCTACCTCACCCCCACAAAATAACCCCACCTATCCTCGGCACACCATTACAATACCCTCATAGATTACATTAAATGAACAGACAGTCCCGAAGGGACGAATTTATGCTTAACCCCGGATGAAGCAAGCGGCAGCTGCTGAGTCCGGGGTTATTGGCACTATAGACATCTGAGTCCTGGAAGGACGAGTTTGTGGTAGCACCCTTGCCATCCACCACAAATCCGTCCTTCCAGGACTTTTCGTCAGTATCATCTCCACCGTGGACTCGCCATGGCTCTGCCATGACTCATCCACGGTTAAGCACAAGTACGTCCCTTCGGGACTTGGCGTAAGCCATGTATGTATTTGGGGTTACTGCTGTAGGGTGACGCCGTCGGGGGTGACGGTGAGGGTGGATTGGCGGCCTTCGATGAGGGGGATGTTGTGGGAGACGTGACCTATGGGGGCGTCGAAGGCTACGGGGATGTCGTAGTCCGCTACCATGCGGGATATCATGTCTTCCATCTCTTTGGCTTTGGCTCCGGGGTATTCAGTAAACTGACCCACTATGAGTCCTTTGATGCGGTCAAAAACTCCCATGAGTTTGAGCTGGTACATCTGACGCTCGACTTTGTAGACCGGCTCGGCGACATCTTCCATGAAGAGTATTATGTCGCCCTCCTGATTGAAGAAATCGTAGGGCGTGCCTATCAAACCGTCAAAGACGGCGAGATTGCCGCCGTAGAGCCGCCCCGTGGCTTCGCCCTGATGGTTGCGATGGTCTGCGGGAAACTCGTAGGTTATAGGAGTGCCACGGAGTATGTCAAACAATGCCTGCGAGTCATCATCCTCTCCGCCAGTCTTGGCAAGATGCGAGGTCATGCTGCCGTGGATGCTTTCTATGCCGTTTTTGGCAAGGAGAGCATGGAGTATTGTTATGTCGCTGAAGCCTATGAGCCACTTGGGGTTGTCGCGCAGAGGCAGCGAGTCAAGCTGCTGGAGTATATGTACCGCTCCGTAGCCGCCACGTGAACACATTATTGCCTTGATGTCAGGGTCAAGCAGAGCTTTGCGGAGGTCATCGTAGCGCACCTCGGCTGTCCCGGCATAAGATTCGTGGTGGTCATAGGCATGTTCGCCTACCGTCGGTTCCCATCCCTGCTCCCTCAACACAGGGACAGCTTTGTGGATATATTCGGCATTGACTGCCCCGCTGGGTGAGACTATAGCGATTTTGTCACCCTCCTTGAGCGAGGGCGGTGTGATGATGGTCATGATCAATGACAGTATTGCGTTGAGTAACATTGTATTTGACAGTATTAAATATCAGGCAGTTACCTGCACCTTGATGCCGTGGCAGCGGATTTCGTCGGCAATCCGTTCCAGATCCTCTTTGGGCACTTTCACTAATTTCTCTTCAGGAGTCTTGCGGTCAATAGAGTAGATCATCACTTCCTGCGGCTTCACCTCCTCATATGCCTTGATGAGGGCTGACACCTCGTCATGGGTCGTATTGTCTATCTCTACGCCGTCATGGCTGCCACGGAGCATCATGGTCTGCATGATTACATGTCCGTCAAACTGTTTCAGCTGGTCAATGACACGCCGGGCGGAGTAGAATGCCTGATTTGGACGGTCAATAAGACGGATGGTGTCATCTTTTGCCGAGTCAAGTTTCTGGATGTTGTTGTCAACGAGTTTCAGAGCCCCCATGACATCAGGCTTGTGGAGCATCGTGGCATTGGAGAGCACCGATATTTTCACATCGGGAAAATACTTGTCGCGCAGAGCTATCGTATCGTGGATGATGCCGGCGAAGTCGGGATGCAGAGTCGGTTCGCCGTTGCCCGAGAAAGTGATGACATTGAGCGGGGCACCCTCTGCCTTTAGTTGCTGGAGCTTGGTTTCAAGATCATGCGCGACCTGCTCGCGGGTAGGCAGCCCCGTGGTGCCTGCTCCCTGGGCATTATAACCAGCCTCACAGTATAGGCAGTCAAATGTGCACACCTTGCCATCATCGGGCATGAGGTTCACGCCGAGCGACGACCCGAGGCGGCGGCTGTGGATGGGACCGAATATGGTTGAATGAAATAGAACTGTCTGCATATAATAAGCGTTTACGTCACAACAAAGTTAACAAATTTGAGTGCAAATTGATAACTTAATCCTTGTCAGATTATGCCTATAAATACATGGACGCGGAACAACGCTATTGAAAATGAACTAAATATCCACATACCGAAGAGGCACGTCGGATATTTTCAATTCTTCGTTTTACCATGCATTCCTCCTCGACCCTGAACTTCAGTATCAGAGCGTGGCGGGTTGCAAAACCGCTGGATTTTAACTAAATTTGTTTCAAATACATCATTTTACACCCTCTGTATGATATGGAAATCACTCCGGGCAATATAATGCTGGTTATCGCCATACTGCTGTTTTTCAGCGTTTTCTTCGGCAAGGCAGGAAGCAAATACGGGCTGCCGTCACTGTTGGCGTTTCTCGGCATCGGGATGCTCGCTGGGGTTGACGGATTCGGCATACAGTTTGACAGTGCGTCCACAGCCGAGTTCATCGGCATGATTTCGCTGTGTGTCATCCTGTTTTCGGGCGGATTGGATACGGAGTTTGCCAAAATACGCCCTGTACTTGCGCCAGGACTTGTATTGGCTACTGTCGGAGTGCTGTTGACCACGATATTGACAGGTGTATTCATCCACGAACTGATGCGGTGGATGATGCCTCAGTATGCTTTCGGATGGCTGGAATCGTTGCTCTTGGCAGCCATTATGTCATCGACAGACTCGGCTTCAGTGTTTTCCATACTCAACACATCGCGCATAGGACTGCGCCAGCGGCTCAAACCGATGCTCGAATTGGAGAGCGGCAGCAATGACCCCATGGCATATCTGCTCGTCATATTGCTGATTTCGCTGATTGACAGCGGTTCGCGCCTTACTGGCGGAGTCATCGCATCGTCGCTGTGGTCGCTCGTAGTGCAACTCGGTGTCGGCACCGTGACCGGTCTGATCATGGGCTATCTGACGGTCAAAGTGGTCAACCTGCTCCGCTCAAGCAACGAATTCCTATACCCGGTGCTCGTCATAGCATGCTGCTTCTTCACTTTCGCCATCACCAATATCATCGGGGGTAACAGCTACTTGGCGGTTTATATCGCCGGATTGGTGGTCGGCAACAGCCGACTGAGCCTCAAACGCACTATATCTACATTTTTCGGTGGTTTCACATGGCTCGTGCAGATTATAATGTTCCTGTCGCTCGGACTGCTTGTCAATCCCCACGAACTGGTGCACATCATCTTGCCCGGACTGCTGCTTGGCGTGTTTATGATACTCGTATCCCGCCCGGTGTCAGTGTTTATCTGCCTCGCCCCTTTCCGTCAGTTCACCCTCAAAGCCAAGACATACATCGGATGGGTAGGACTTCGCGGAGCTGTGCCCATCATATTCGCCACATATGCGCTGATGTCACCAGGGGTGGTGCATGCACGGTTCATGTTCAATCTGGTGTTTTTCATCACATTGCTATCGCTGCTCATACAGGGCACCACGGTCACATCCTTCGCGCAGTGGTTAGGGCTGACCACTCCCGTCAAATCGCGCACCTTTGACATCGACCTTCCCGAAGAAATCGAAGGGGCATCATCAGAGATGGTCATAGCCCCTGAGCATCTATCCGATGGCAACCTGATGAGCGAAATGAAGCTCCCACCGCGCACCTTGGTAGTAATGATCAAGCGCGACGGCAAATACCTCGTTCCCAAGGGCAACACCCGCCTCTACATCGGCGACATCCTTCTGCTCCTGACCGACCCCGAGTAAATTACCCGCCCGAAAGTAGGACGCGGCGTGCCGCATCCCAATGCTGTTGACCTAAGCGTTTAATGGATACTGCGCCCACAAGGGGCGCGTTAAAGTCAATGTCGAGATGCTTAAGTCTACAGCATTGCGCCGCGTCCCTACGTTAAGATGGATCTATGTGTGATGCTTTTGGGTGCATTTCGGAAAGTTTTATCCAAAATACTCCAATGGATTTTAAACATTTTTGGGTAAATTTGCATTACCTTATCAATACCCTTAAAAACTTATCTGACAAATGATAGCGTTAATGCTTGTAGTGTTTGTCATCGGATACCTGATGATAGCACTCGAACATGTCACACATATCAACAAGGCGACATTCGCCCTGCTGATGTGCGGTGTACTGTGGGCGATCTACGCCCTGTGCGGTCATGATCCCGACATCTCCCATGATCTTGTGATAGCCTTGGGAGACACATGTGAGATAGTCGTATTTCTGATCGGTGCGATGACCATAGTCGAACTGATTGACCGCTACGGCGGCTTCAATATCATCGTCCGTAAAATCCATGCGTCAAACAAGCGCGGACTCATGTGGGTACTGGCATTCGTGGCATTCTTCATGTCGAGCGTCCTTGACAACATGACCACTACAATAATCATGGTTATGATGCTCCGACGTATGCTCACAGACCAGAAAGAGCGATGGCTATTTGCCTGCGTCATAGTTATTGCAGCCAACAGCGGCGGCGCATGGTCACCCATCGGCGACATCACCACCATCATGCTGTGGATGAAAAACTATGTATCGTCTGTTGACCTGATTGTCAACCTGATTGTGCCATGTATCGCGTCGGTAGTCATACCCGTATTCATCGCTTCGCACCAGATAGCACCTGCGCCTGTTGAGGAACTCAACACCCAGGACAAGCGCGTGGGCTACGAGCTTTCAAAGGAACATCACCATCTCTCGATTGCCATCCTTTGCTGCGGCGTGGGCGGACTGCTGTTCGTACCTATCTTCAAAGCCCTCACAGGACTGCCACCATATATCGGCATCATCATATCACTTGCCATATTATGGCTGATTACCGAGTGCATCGTCAACCACTACAAACTTGAGGGCAAGATGGAGGGACGTGTATCCTCGGCTCTCAAAGGGGTGGATATGCCTACCATACTTTTCTTCCTCGGCATATTGATGGCTGTGGCAGCATTGCAGCAGGCAAACATCCTCAACACCCTCGCCCATTGGCTTAATGACAACATCCACGAAGTCTATGTAATCAACGGCATCATCGGTGTGCTGTCATCAATCGTCGACAATGTGCCTCTCGTAGCAGCCTGCATGAACATGTACCCTGTGGCTACCGAAGCTGCCATACAGGCATCAGCTGATCCGACATATCTTGCCGCATTTGTGGAAGACGGTGTGTTCTGGCATCTGCTGACATTCTGTGCCGGCGTGGGCGGTTCGCTCCTCATCATCGGATCGGCTGCAGGTGTCGTGGCAATGGGCATCGAGAAGATTTCATTCACATGGTATCTGCGCCGCATCACATGGATGGTATTTGTCGGCTACATCGTCGGCATAGTCCTCATCTGGGCAGAATCAATGTTCATCCCCGGAGTTCTCTGAAAAACTAATCCATATAATAAAGCAGCCCGCAGAATAAATTCTGCGGGCTGCTTTATTTATCTATTCTGTAAGGACATGCCGTGGCATGTCCGAATGTAACAGTTATCTCGGTAGCACCTCAACTTTGAGGGCGTCGTAGGCGCGGTCGGCTTTGGCACGGGCTTCTTCGAGGGTATCGGCGGTGGCGAGGATTACACCCATGCGGCGGTGTCCCTTGACCTCGGGTTTGCCGAATATGCGGAGCTGTACTCCCGGTTCGGCAAGCACTGCCTCAAGATTGTCCATGACCACCTTGTCGGTGTCGCCTTCCACCACGATGGCGCGGCTGGCTGACGGACCGTAGAAACGGATGGCAGGGACAGGCAGTCCGAGCAATGCGCGGGCGTGTAGCGCAAACTCGCTCAGGTCTTGCGAAATCATGGTTACCATGCCTGTATCATGCGGACGAGGCGATACCTCGCTGAAGATGACATCATCGCCCTTTATAAACAGTTCCACACCGAATATACCGTGACCGCCAAGTGCACCGGTAATGGCAGCGGCTATCTCTCGCGCCTTTTCAAGTGCAACAGGGCTCATAGGCTGCGGCTGCCATGAGTAGCGGTAGTCACCATCGACCTGGATGTGTCCGACCGGTTCGCAGAACACTGTGCCACTGACACTGCGCACTGTCAGCAGGGTTATCTCATAGTCAAAGTTTACGAAACCCTCTACTATGACACGTCCGGCTCCGGCACGTCCGCCCTCCTGGGCTATGTGCCACGAACGTTCTATATCATCAGCCGACTTGATGACCGACTGTCCGTGACCCGATGAACTCATCACAGGCTTGACCACGCAAGGTATGCCGATTTCCTCCACAGCCTGCTTGAACTCCTCGTAGTCGTTGGCAAAACGGTAGGGAGATGTGGGCAGACCCAATTCCTCGGCTGCAAGGCGGCGGATGCCCTCGCGGTTCATGGTCAGCAGTGCAGCGCGTGCATTAGGAGTCACATTGAAGCCCTCTTCCTCAAGTTTGACAAGCATGGGAGTAGCGATTGCCTCTACTTCAGGAATGATGTGGTCAGGACGTTCTTTCTCAATGATGGCTTTGATAGCCTCGCCGTCAAGCATATTGACCACATAGCTTCGGTGAGCCACCTGCATGGCTGGCGCATCGGGATATTTGTCACATGCTATGACCTCCACGCCGTAGCGTTGAAGCTCTATAGCCACTTCCTTGCCAAGCTCTCCGCTGCCGAGAAGCAGAGCTTTGCGGCCCACGGGAGTCATAACTGATCCAATTTTAGTCATAATGGTGGTTTATGTATGTGTGTCTTTATATGGTGTTTAATCTGAATACTTTTTCGGCATTGCGGGTGGTGGCTTCATCGACCTCCTGTATAGGCAATCCCAATGAGGAGGCTATATGGGCGGCTGTATGCACCAGATAGGCACTCTCGTTGCGCTTGCCACGGTGAGGCACTGGGGTAAGATAGGGCGAATCGGTCTCTAACAGCATGCGGTCAAGTCCTATCTCAGGCAACGTCTCTCGCAGATGTGCGTTCTTGAACGTCACAACTCCATTGATGCCGAAATACGGGCTGCTGACGATATCGCGGATGCAGCGGACATCTTCGCCTGTACCCGTAAAGCTGTGGAACACCACATCACCCTCAAACCCCGAAGTGCCAAGCACATCAAGGGTATCATCAAGCCCCTCTCGGCAATGGATAATCAGCGGCAGATGCATCTCGGCAGCCCATCCAGTCTGGATGGCAAGAGCTTCGCGCTGCTGATTGCGGAAGGTTTTGTCCCAATACAGGTCTATCCCCACCTCCCCTATCGCTATATAGTCATCGCGGTGCGTCTGCAACTCGCTTTCTATGGCTTTTAAGTTTTCCACCCAGTCGCCGTCTATCTCAGTGGGGTGCAGACCCATCGCCATAAACGTGTTGGCAGGGAACTGCTCATGCAGCCGTCGCTGCAACTCTACCGTTGAGAGGTCGACGTTAGGGAATATCATCCGCGTCACACCGGCATCGATGGCTCGGCGCACAGCATCCTGTGGCGAGGGGTCAAACTCCTGAAGATAGAGGTGTGTATGGGTATCTATCATCCTCAGATGGCACGTGTCTTAAGCGATTCGGCTATTTCGCGGAAAAATTTCTTGTCTTCGTCACTCATAGGAGTGTCGTCAAGTGCCATGACAGCCATCTTGGTGTACTGCTCTACGAGTTTTGTGCATTTCCCCGGCAGCTCCAAGCGGTCATATATCTCCTTGACGGATTCGATTTTAGCCTCAGGGGCGAGGGTATTGTCGGCAATTATACCTTTGATATTGTCAGCTTCGTCACTTTCAAGCACCGAGGTCAGAAACCATGTCTTTTTGTCATTGAGTATGTCACCACCGATAGGTTTGCCGAACGTGGCTGCATCTCCGTAGGTGTCAAGATAATCGTCACGCAACTGGAACGCCATGCCTATGCCCACGGCATAAGCTTTCATCGCCTCGAGAGTGGCATCGTCACCGTCTGCCATGATTACGCCCATAGCGCATGCGCAGCGTATCAGCGCAGCGGTCTTGAGCAGTATCATGTGAAGATACTCGGAAGTAGTGACATCAAGCCGCTCCTCAAACTGCATGTCAAGTTCCTGACCGGCATACACCTCCATGGCGGCGGTATTGAACACATCAAGCACACACTCAAGCCTCTGCCCGGCACCGCGTCCGGCATACATGTTGGCAAGCGTCAGCATCGCGTCGCCGCTCAGTATAGCTGCGGTTTCGTCCCACCTCGCCCACACTGTAGGTTTGCCACGGCGCGTGTCGGATTTGTCCATCACATCGTCATGCACAAGCGTGAAGTTGTGGAAAATCTCTACACCGAGAGCCTGGTTGAGAGCCTGGTCGCGACTGCCACCCAGAGCCATACAGGTAGCGAGAGTGAGCACAGGGCGCAGATGCTTACCCCCTGCCCCGAGCGCATAAGCAGCCTGGGCTTTGAGTCCGCCCATCGCTGCCGGATAATGCAGAGCCTCGATCCGCTCCGCTACATACTGGCTGAGTTGCTGAAGTGTCTCCATAAAGCGTCATTTGTTTGCGTAGTGCAAATTTAGCCCAAATAACCCTCATAACGAAATTTTCCCCCGACATTTCCAACGCTTGCATCACATAGTCACATCCGATGCAACAGTTCCGACCCCGTCACCGCCTCCATCTTGGAAAACGCAAACAGTTTCTTGCCCAAATCCTTCAACGAAGCCCCTATATGATAGACCACATCATCGATAATCAGAAAGCGGTCATGAGCTTTTGCATAGCTATGAAGCGTCACCCCAGGATATTGTACATTATGACGCTCCACATCCTGACGTAGTTGACGGGAAATATTGACATCGTAAATATCCACCGTTACACCTGGCTTACGTTTAGACAACTGCACCAACACGGTATCATCCACATAGTTGTCAATCACTACAATACTACGTTCAGCAGCACGAATCAATCCAGCAACAAAAGCATAAGCATCAAATATCTGACCGTCAAAGAAAACACCTTCGACAGGCTGAAGCGAAGACCGCACGAAGAAATCCACCTTGTCATCAAGCTGTGCAAGATGCCTGTCATGCTCCGACAACCTACGGTCTATCCTGTCCTCAAGCTGCATCAACCTCTGATTGACAGCATACCCACGCAACAGATACTCCTTCAACACCTTGTTAGCCCAACGTCTGAACATCGTAGCGTTCCTGCTGTTTACTCGATATCCAACCGAAAGGATTGCATCAAGATTGTAAAACTGGGTTTTATACATCTTTCCGTCAGCTGCAGTATGTTCCAAAATGGAACGAACTGATTCCTCATCCAGCTCTCCTGATTTGAATATATTAGAAAGATGCTTTGTAATAGCAGGGCGTTTAGTTCCAAACAAATCAGCAATTTGCTGTTGAGTCAGCCACACTGTCTCTTCCTCAAGGCGCACCTCAAGTTTCATTGTCTCGTCAGGCTGATACAGTATGATTTCATTGTCTTTCAGAGGTTCCATACGCAAATTTAAACATTACCCTTAGCCCATACAATATTTTCTCCCAACATTTTCGACATCCGCCCCAACAGGGCATTACCTCACCCAAAGGGAGGCACATCGGCGATGTTCCAGCTGTGCGTAACCCCATGCACGGCTGTCACGTCTCCGACGTGCCTCATTTTATTCATCGTAGACATTATGATTATAACATCAGAGGCGGCGGAGTTCGGACTCGGAGGCGGAGGTGCCTTTGTATTTGGATTTGCGTGGGTGGAGGCGGTAGGTGATGTTGATGGTGATGCCTCGGCGGTCGTAACTTTGGTTTTTGGCTACTTGAATGCCGTAGGTGTGCATGGTCCAGTCGTTGTTGGCGGTGTTGAAGATGTCGGTAGCTGAGAGGCTGAGCGTCAAGGCATTGCTCATCAGGGATTTGGATACAGAGGCATCCATCGTCAGCCATGTGCCGCCGAAGCGGTTGGTGTGCATGTCGCCAGTGCTTTGACCGCTGAGATTGGCAACGATGGTCCAGCCATGGGGCAACGCGAAGGTGTTGTCAAGGTAGTATGAGAAGATGGGGGTCGGATAATGTGTGCCGTCTATCTGCATCCACTGCTTGTACATGCCCATGGTGACATTGGGAGTCCAGAAGCGTATGCTGCGGCTCCATACGAGATACATGCTCAGAGCGGTGACGTCCACATTGACGGGGTGCATGAGCAACTGGAGCGATGATGTCGGATAGAGCTGCTTGACATAGGCATATGTATCGGTGCTCCGCACGAGGTCAGCCTGAAGCATGAAATCGCCATACATGCTCGAGAGACGCAGGTCGTGCATCTTCTCGTCACGCAAAGCCGGGTTGCCTCCCTCTATTTCATGGAGACCTACATAGCTGAGCGAATTAGTCAACTGGGCATATGGAGGTCGAACGGTAGCCATCCTGTAGCTCAACGACAGCGATGCACGGTCACTGAACGAATAACCAAGCGATATGTCGGGAGTGAGCATATGATCGGTACGGCTGACGGCATCATCCTTCATACCATTGACCTTATACAGATAATCCACATACTCATAACGCGCACCCACCGACAGGTCAAATCTCCCAAACTGACGCTGCCACGAGGCAAACAAAGCCGCCGACACTTGTCGAGCATCGGTCACCGATGACGGGATATAGGTGTTGACCTCGGAATTCAGCATGCGGTAGTCAAGAGAGGTATGCGTGTATGAGTCCTGCGTGCCGGCTGTCAGACTGCCACGGAGCAATGGCATCTCCATATACAGTTTGCCAGCATAAAGGGTAGATGATTTATGGTCAGTAGAATTGACTGTAGCATATTCTCCCGAAGGATATGCGGTGTTGACATCATTGTCACTGACGGCACGGCGGTAGTCACCATCAAAATGGAGTTTTACTTTAGGCGACACCATGCCGTCATAATAAGCGGAGACTAAATGGCTGTGTCCATTAGTGTTACGACCGATAATGCGGGCTATCGGAGACAGATCGTCAAGCCACTCATCTCCCTGATTTGTGAAATCACCATGCTCAGGATTGAAACGGTAATAAGCCCCGAAAGATTGGGTGTCAGAGGCATAGTTGAAACCACCTCTTACTGTCGCTGCATCAGTAGAAAATGAGTTATGCTGGGATGCACCCACCATGGTCGGTTGACCGAGGTAATCCAGACTGTTTATGGTGCTACCTTTGATTACTGAATTGTCATGGTTATATGAGCCGTCCGCGAAGAAATCCCAACGTCCGTTCCTATAATTGAGGTCCAGATAGTCCATCACTGACCATTTGCGCCGCGCTTTGACCTGCAAGCGGTCAGTGACAGACAGACCGTCTACAAAAGCACGGCGCGTGGTAATCTTCAATACCGCACCTGTGGTGCTCGCATATGAAGCCCCGGGAGCCATGAGCAGTTCCACCTTGCGGATGTTTTCTGACTGCAACTGTTGCAACTGGTAAGTGTCATGTAGCGGACGCCCGTCAATGTATATCTCAATATTGCTGCGACCCGTAACGCTGACTTCATCGTCATGCACCTGTATCATTGGCAGCTGGGCAAGCACGTCAAAAGCCGTGCCGACATGCTGCAAATTTGAGCCAGCAATAGTGGATACAAGTGTCGACCCGACAAGCCTCGTCGCGGGCTGTTTAGCGGTGACAACTACCTCCTGTAATTCGCGCGAGAGGCTATCGGAGGGCATTGCCTCCTGTGCTTGCACACTGAGTGCGAGAGCTGCCAAAGCAGCAGATGTGATGATTTTCGTGATGTCCATAAGCGTAACTTTTTTGCAGCAAAGTTACGGCTCTGAGAAGCCCAAAAACAAAATAAAAGTCTGACATCACAAAACACAAACATCTAACTTACAACATCTTACAATTCCTATTCCATAAATTATCTGACATCAACATGTAGGGACATGCCGTGGCATGTCCGCACCCCATAATTTGTCATCTTGTGGCTTCGGACATGCCACGGCATGTCCCTACAAAGCAGGCTATTCAGAAGATGGCGAGACTGCCACTGGCTTCGCACTTGCGGAGGCGCGATTTCAGGCGCGATTTCAGGCGCGATTTTCGTTTGTAGATGACTTCGATGGTCTCGCCGAGCAGGAGGCTGATGGAGCGTGAGGACAAGCCGCATGCCATGTAGACCGCCAACTGATAGTCTGACGAAGTGATGTCAGGGAGGCATTGACGTAACCTCTCCAACATATTTTGCCTGCAACTATTGACCCAAAGTTCCATTTCGGCAAACGAGTCTGATCTTACCGCCTCTATCTCCGATTTGACCTTCTCGGCTATAACTTTGCGCTCGTTTTTAGTGCCTTGCGACTCGTAATAGGTCTGGCATAGCGAGTCAATCAGCGCAAAACGTGACTCTAACATACCGCTCAGAGCCGCCTGCATGTCATTGTCCTTATCCGCCAAGAGATTTTTGAGATTAGATGCTTCAGCCACAAGCCTGTCATTGTCTGCCGACTGCAATTTCAGTCTTTGCCGCTGCCATATGATCACCCCTCCAGCTATCAACAAGATAAAAAGTCCAATCCACAGATACCTTTCACGGCTCAGCTTTGCCTCATATAGGCGTAGTTCCCTCTCTTTCTGGAAGTAGAGGGCGGTCACCAAGGCATCTTCTTCGCTTGCCACTGCCAATTTCGCTTTAAGTTGCTGCAAACGCGGCAATTGAGTGATGTCATGATTGCTATAATAGTCCACCGCCATGTTGATAATGGAGTCTGACGGTGCATGAAACCTGTTTGCCAGCATCGACTCGCTGTAGAGCACAGCCCACCGCGCCATGGTAGCCGAGTCATCAAATTCCGACACATCCATGGCATTGAGGCGGTCAAATGCCTCTTTTGGATTATACGCGATGAGCCTCTGCGCCTCATCGAGCCTGACCTTGTGAGAACTCGAATAAGCGTATCCGCTCACTACCACAGCCAAAATCACATATAGCAACGTCCGCATAAATGATGGTTTTATTACCCCACAAAGTTAATGGAAATTTCCTAAAATGCAGAGCGTCCCGACCTCTATCAAGGTCGGGACGCTCTTATGATTGAATAGCTGGATAGCGGATTAGATCCACTTCACGTATGCGAAGTCCTGACGGTGGGGCAGCGCAGCGTTCTTGGGATAGATGCGGAAGCCCACGCGGAAGAAACCGGGATCAAGCACCTTGGTGTCATACTTGTAGGTGAGGAGATTGCCGTTTTCAGCGACAAGCTTGAAGTCCTCACGACGCCAGAGCTTCTCCTCGCCATTTTCGATGCGGTAAACTACCTCCTCGACCACGACATCCTTGCCGAGACCGTTGGTATCGACAGTGATTTCGGTCACTACCTTGTCGCCTGTCTTGGCGTTGTTGGCAGCCTGATCGTCACGCTTGAAGTCAACCACGTGTACGCCGGGCCATGCCTGAGCAACGCGCTCCTTCCAAGCCACGATTTCGCGGGCGAGCTTGCAGTCGTGGGCTGTGAGCTTCTTCATACGCTTTGCTTCGGGCTCATAGAAGCGTTCGATATAGTCATCGATCATGCGCTTCATGGTGAAGTGGGGAGCGATGTGAGCTATAGAGCCCTTGATATACTGGATCCAGTCAGGCGAGTAACCTGCCGAGTTCTTGCGGAAATAGAGAGGCACAATCTCGTTCTCGAGCATAGAGTAGATGGTGGCAGCGTCGAGACGGTCCTGCTGAGCCTGGTCGGTGAAGGTGCGCTTGTCGGTGAGAGCCCAGCCAGCCTTCTCGTCGAAGCGGTAGCCTTCGTACCACCAGCCGTCGAGCACTGAGAAGTTAAGCACACCGTTCATCTCAGCCTTCTCGCCTGATGTACCGGAAGCCTCAAGAGGACGGGTAGGTGTATTGAGCCAGATATCAACACCCGAAACGAGACGCTTAGCCACAATCATGTTGTAGTCCTCAAGGAAGATGATCTTGCCGAGGAACTGGGGCATGCGTGAAATCTCGATGATGCGCTTGATGAGACCCTGACCTGCACCGTCGGCGGGGTGAGCCTTGCCTGAGAATACGAACTGCACGGGGAACTGCTCGTTGTTGACGATCTTGGCGAGACGGTCAAGGTCGGTGAAGAGCAGGTGTGCACGCTTGTAGGTGGCGAAACGGCGGGCAAAACCGATGATGAGAGCGTTGGGGTTGATCTTGTCAACTATCTTCATCACGCTTGAGGGATCACCCTGGTTGGCGAGCCACTTGGTCTTGAACTCCTCCTTGACAAACTTGATGAACTTGTTCTTCATCGTGCAACGGAGGTTCCAGATTTCTTCGTCGCTTACGTTGTAAACGCCGTCCCAAGCCTTGGGATTGCTCTGGTTGTCAAACATCTCCTGACCCATGTGACGACCATAGAATTCCTTCCACTCAGAAGCAGCCCATGTAGGCATGTGGACACCGTTGGTGACGTAGCCCACATGGCTCTCCTGCCATCCGTAGCCCTTCCAGATACCTGCGAACATCTTCTTAGATACCTCGCCGTGGAGCCAGCTTACGCCGTTAGCCTCCTGGCAGGTGTTAAGAGCGAACACGCTCATAGAGAAGCGCTCGTTGGTGTTGGGGTTCTCGCGACCCATATTCATCAGGTCAGCCCAGCTGATGCCGAGTTTGGCAGGATATTCGCCGAAGTACTTGCCGAAGAGGCTTTCATCGAAGTAGTCGTGACCTGCGGGCACGGGAGTGTGGACAGTGTAGAGCGAAGATGCGCGTACCAGCTCAAGAGCGGTGTTGAAGTCAAGATGCTTTTCCTGCACGAAGTCCACGAGACGCTGGAGGTTGAGCAGAGCTGCGTGACCCTCATTGCAGTGGTAGATATCGTGGTTGATGCCGAGCTTCTTGAGGAGGAGCACACCGCCGATACCGAGGAGATACTCCTGCTTGATACGGTTTTCCCAGTCACCGCCGTAGAGCTGGTGGGTGATGGGACGGTCAAACTCGCTGTTCATGTCGAAGTCGGTATCCATCAGATACAGCTTCATACGGCCTACATTGACCTGCCATACGTGGCTGTAGATAGTACGTCCGGGGAAGGGAACTTCAAGAATCATGGGCTTGCCATCAGCCTCCATCACCTGCACGATGGGAAGCTGGCTGAAGTTCTGGGGTTCGTAGTTGGCAATCTGCTGACCGTCAACGCTCAGTGTCTGGGTGAAATAGCCGTAGCGATAGAGGAAACCGATAGCTGTCATGTCTACGCAGCTGTCAGAAGCCTCCTTGATATAGTCGCCGGCGAGCACACCGAGACCGCCGGAGTAAATCTTCAGGCAGTTGCACAAGCCGTATTCCATAGAGAAGTAGCTCACCGAAGGAATATCCTTGCGCATGGGCTTCTTCATGTATTCCTTAAACATCGTGTGGACATGGGCGATGCGTTCCATCATCTCCTTGTCATTTACGATTTCTTTCAGACGGTCAGAGGTAAGCTGCTGGATGAGCATTACAGGGTTTTCGCCTGTGGCTTTCCAGATTGCGGGGTTAAGGTCATGGAAGAGCGATTTCGCCTCGCTGTTCCATACCCACCAGAGATTGTGAGCAAGCTCTTCGAGAGGCTTGAGGTTAGTGGGCAGACTGGCGTTCACAGTCACTTCGCGCCAGATAGGACCATTAGCGTTGCTTACATCGAGTTTCATAAGCTTATTAAATATTAGTGTAATTTGGGGTTTAAAGATTTCGTTAGTTATATAGTCATCAGGACTCTGGCTTCATCTACGCTGAGCGGCTGCATCAAGCGCGATGCGGTATGAGTCCTCATAATATGTCATGAAATATTGCCACAAAGCAGCATCGCTCGTCGCTACAGCGACTTTGCGTATCTCTTCACAGGCAGCATCATCCATGGATGCAAGTTCACGGATGTCATCGGCGATTGCGTCCACTACCTGAGGGTAGTTGTGGTCATTGCGCTCCACGACATCTACTCCGCTTGCAGCGAATCCATTGCCTCGCTCTGCGCATATCCAGCTTCCGAAGCCCGAAAGCGAAGTAGTCACCGTAGGCACACCGAAAGCCACGCTCTCCAGAGGAGTATAGCCCCACGGCTCGTAGTAGCTCGGGAATACCGTAGCATCCACACCTACGACAGTATCGTAATATGACAGATTGAATATGCCATCATTACCGTTAAGATAACAAGGCACATATATCAAGGTGATGTCGCAATCCTTGGTATTGGAAATACCCACGTTGCGCATATGGTTATTAACAGCATCCTCGCCCGGATTGTTGAGCCAATGGGTGATGAAAGGGTCATCAAGACCAGGTTTGCGCTTGCGTGACAACATAGCCTGAAGATCGGCACGAGCTTCGCGTGACCATGCAGGCACCATTATATACGCAAGTATGCGCTTTGCAGGCGATAATTCTTTGAGCCGCGACATTGAGTCTATGAACACATCAAGACCCTTGTTGCGATACTCGCAGCGTCCGGCTGTAGCCACAATGAAGGTATCTTCATCGGCAAACTTGATGCCTGTGAGCGACGAAGCCACATTGAGCATCACTTCGCGTGCTGCCCGACGGGCAGCCTTGATTTTTCGCGGACCAGGCACGAATCCCGGCTCAAAACCGTTAGGAGTGACCACATGAGGGCGGATGTCAAGCAGCTGCTCGCACTCCCGGGCAGTGATTTCGCTCACTGTCGTGAAACAGTCAGCAGTATGGGCGGCAGCTTTCTCAAGCGAGTGCTTTGCCTCCATATTCAGCTCACGCGCCATCTGATCGCCGTTGTAACCGCTGAAATACTCATATAGCTGTTTGCCATTGCTGCAAATGCTTCTGCCGATGCTCGTGGCATGGGTGGTAAACACAGTTCCGACCTGAGGGAGCTTCCATCGCACGTAGAGAAGCCCCATGCCGGTAGTCCACTCGTCGAAGTGGGCAATGATATTTTTCCCCGAAGTCCCGTAGAAGTTGGCGATGCTTTCAATCACCATGCCGGAGGCAAGCGCAAACGCGCAGCCCTCGTCATAGTCACCGTAGGCATGCATGGAGTCCACTCCATAAAGCTCCCACATCTTGCCATAAAATTCGTCTTTGTGTGGATACACCCCGTCAAACTTGACGAGAACCACGATAGGTTTTCCGGGCACGTCCCATCGACCTACTCTAACGCTTATGCCGCAAGGAAGCTCCGCCTTGGCCTTCCACTCCTTGAGCAGAGTACGCGACTCCACAAAATAGGGAGATGGATTTTCGTCAGACCAAACATCAGGACCGATAAAAACGACTTTGTCTTTATAGAGAGTCTGCAAGGTTTTGGCTTTGGTAGAAAGCACCGTATAGATGCCCCCTATCTTGTTACAAACCTCCCAACTCGTCTCAAATAACAAGTCTAATGCAACCTTTTGCATTTCCATTTAAAAGATTTCCGTTAGAAATTGTCTATTATATTCAGAGTGCAAAGTTAGCAATTATTTTGAAAATGTTGACTTTATGACATGGAAACCTCCAGAAAGTAGGCATTTTCACATTTTTTCAGGTTGCTGTACCAACACTCCGCTTTTTCATTGCATAAATGCCGCCAAAGCCATTATTTTAACGCTTTGCCTTCTTGTAGGGACGCGGCGTGCCGCGTCACCAAACGCAATACATCTCGTCTGATACGATGACGCGGCACGCCGCGTCCCTACGTACCATATGATTTCCATATCAAGTCAGTCAACGTTTGTCGGCATTTCCTTCGTAATAATTGACAAACGCACGGTTGACGAGGCGTGTGCCTCCAGGGGTTGGATAGTCACCGCTGAAATACCAGTCACCCGGGCATCCGGGGATGGCTTCATGAAGACCTTCGAGTGTCTGATAGACGAGGCTTACCTCAGCCTTGGTGTTGTCAGGTGTCAGCATCTGCGCGATTTTATCGGAAATCTCCTGCTGTGTGAACGGAGCATAGACCATCTTGACACAATTACGTATCTCATCATCAGGCAGACCCGCCTGGGCGAGGCACTGCTCGTAGGTCTCGTGAAGCACGTTCTCCATGCCGCGCTCCTTGAGCAACGCGACTGCGGCACGGAAGGCGGCAAACTCGCCCATGCGCGACATGTCTATACCGTAATAGTCCGGATAACGCACCTGTGGCGACGATGATACTATCACTATGCGCTTGGGGTGCAGGCGGTCAAGCATGTTGATGATCGACTGGCGGAGAGTGGTGCCTCTGACTATGCTGTCGTCAATCACCACGAGATTGTCGACACCGTTGGTCACGCAACCGTAGCTGACATCATATACGTGAGCTGCAAGGTCGTTGCGCGACTCGCCTTCGGCTATGAAAGTGCGGAGCTTTATATCCTTGATGGCTATCTTCTCTATGCGCAGTTTGTGTGCCATGATGTCACGCAGTGTCGAGGCATTGAGAGTGTCTGCTTCCGAAGCCTTGATGATGGCAGCCTCTTTGCGGCGGTCAAGCTCAGCCTCAAGCCCCTCGGTCATGCCTATAAATGCCACTTCGGCAGTGTTCGGGATAAACGAAAACACCGAGTGGTCAAGGTCGCCGTCGACATGGCGCAGTATCTCCGGCACAAGATTGCGCCCGAGAGCCTTGCGCTCCTGGTATATGTCGGCATCGCTGCCACGCGAGAAATATATACGCTCAAACGAGCACCGTGCATTGGCTTTATCGCCGAGGATGTCGGTCACGCGCAACTGCCCTGCCTTGTTGACCGTCAGAGCTGATCCCGGTGTCAATTCCTTCACATCACGCCGAGGGATATTAAACACGGTCTGGATCACAGGTCGCTCAGATGCCACCACAACCACCTCGTCATCGGCATAATAAAATGCCGGACGGATACCGTGGCTGTCACGAAGCACGAACATGTCGCCTGAGCCGGTAGCACCGCAGATTACGAAACCACCATCCCACGCCGGAGCTTCGCTGCGGAGCATGTTCTCAATATTGAGCGAGTCCTCGATGCGGTGCGACAGTGCCGGTTCGGCGAGGGTATCACGGTACTCGGTGTACAGGCGATGGTTTTCGCGGTCAAGGGCGTAGCCGAGCTGCTCGAGGAGCACTATGGTGTCGCTGTAGATGCGCGGATGCTGCCCGCGGCTGACTATGGACTGAAACAGCTCCTCGACATTGGTCATATTGAAGTTGCCACACAGCATCAGGTTGCGTGACCGCCAGTTGTTGCGCCGCAAAAACGGATGCACGTAGCTGATGCCGCTGCGCCCCGTGGTGCTGTAGCGGAGATGCCCCATATAGATGTTGCCTATGAAAGGTGCATCATCGCTGCCGTCAAGCTTATGGTTGATGGTTGAGAATATCTCCTGTATAGCCCCGGCTCCGAGGGCTCGTTCACGGAAGAGATACTCCGAGCCGGGTCGGGCATCAAGTTTCACCACGCCCACTCCGGCTCCTTCCTGACCGCGGTTGTGCTGCTTCTCCATCAGTAGATACAGCTTATTGAGCGCATACGCCGAAGTGCCGTACTTGTGGCGGTAGTATTCCACAGGTTTGAGCAAGCGTATCATCGCTATGCCACATTCGTGTTTTAGAGGTTCCATGTGATAATGAATAGTAACGAAAAAGACAGACCGCTATGCTTGGGTTGCATAACGGTCTGTCACTGCATCGTGTTTATTGTTTATCAGATTTATTCATCAGGTACTCGTGGATGCCTTGCGCGGCTTTACGTCCCGAAGCTATACACTTGACGACAAGCGATGCGCCTGTAGAGGCATCACCTGCGGCAAACACCTTGGCTACGGAACTCTGCTGGTGAGAGTCGACCTTGACGTTGCCGCGCTGATCTTTCTCCACTCCAAGCTGTTCGAGCAGACCGTCGGCTACAGGATTGGTAAAGCCCATGGCAAGCAGCACGAGCTGGGCAGGGATTATCTCTTTCTTGCCCGAGTGGATGAGATTCATGCGGCCTGTCTCTGTATCTTTCTCCCAGCTGACCTCCTCGATTTCCACCTCGTTGACATGTCCGTCCTTGCCGATGAACTTGCGGGTGTCAAGCAGCCAGCGGCGTGTACATCCCTCTTCGTGGCTGCTTGAAGTCTTGAGAATCATCGGGAAATAGGGCCACGGAGTGGCAGGGTTCTCCCCTACCGGCGGTTTGGGCATGATCTCGATCTGTGTGACCGACAGCGCTCCCTGACGGTGGGCTGTACCGACACAGTCGCTGCCGGTGTCACCGCCGCCGATGACGAGCACATGCTTGCCACGTGCGCTGATGCGGTCAGCCTTGGCGATTTCCTCGCCGGCATTGACACGGTTTTGCTGCTGGAGCAGCTCGAGGGCAAAATGCACGCCTTTGAGGTCGCGACCCTCTACTTTGAGGTCTCGAGGCACTTCGCTGCCGATTGCCACGCACACGGCATCATAGTCATTGAGAAGCTGCTCGGCTGTGATATCCTTGCCGACATACACTCCTGTCTTGAACTCTATGCCTTCTTCAGCCATGAGAGCCAGACGGCGGTCGATGACGCTCTTGTTGAGCTTGAAGTCAGGTATGCCGAAGCGGAGCAGACCTCCGATGGCTTCATTCTTCTCAAACACTGTCACGCTGTGACCGCGCTGGTTGAGCTGGTTGGCACATGCCAGACCCGAAGGTCCAGAGCCGATGACAGCCACCTTGAAGCCTGTACGCTTTTTGGGCATGCGGGGCTTGATGAAGCCCTCTTCATAGGCGCGCTCGGTGATGGCACACTCGTTTTCGCGGATGGTCACCGGCTGGTGCTCCTTGTTGAGCACACAAGCCTTTTCACAACCCGCAGGACATATACGCCCTGTAAATTCAGGGAAGTCGTTGGTGGCATTGAGAAGCGCATATGCTCCCTTGATGTCGTTTTTGTAGAGGCGGTCCTGCCATTCGGGCTGGCGGTTGCCCAATGGGCAAGTCCAGTGGCAGAAAGGCACTCCGCACTCCATGCAGCGCGAAGCCTGCAGACGGCGGTCCTCAGGGTTGAGTGTCTGCTCCACCTCGCCGTAATCTTTGATTCGGTCATTGACCGGACGGTAGCCGGCCTCCTTGCGGTTTATCGTTAGAAACGCTTTGGGATTTCCCATAGTGATATTTGAATCTGGATAGTAGTTAGAGAAAAGAGATGGATTAGTCGCGCTCTACATTGGCAATCTTCTGCTGAAGCTTAGCCATCTTCTCGTCATGGAGCACCTTCTTGTACTCAAACGGTATGACCTTGATAAACTGGTCAACGTAGGTCTGCCAGTCATCAAGCATCCTGCCGGCAAGAGGCGAGTGTGTATGCTTGAAGTGGTTGCCGATGAGGCGGTAGAGTTCGCGGTTGTCAGCCATGTCGTCGATGAGCGACAGTTCTACCATCTCCATGTTGCAGAAGTAGTCGAAATCACCGTTGGGATTCCACACATATGCCACACCGCCGCTCATACCGGCAGCAAAGTTGCGTCCGGTCGTGCCGAGCACCACGGTGCGTCCGCCCGTCATGTATTCGCAGCAGTGGTCACCCACGCCCTCCACGACAGCTGTGGCACCGGAGTTGCGCACGCAGAAACGCTCGCCGACGCGGCCATTGATGTAGATTTCGCCTGCCGTAGCTCCATAGAGGAGGGTGTTGCCGGCTATGATGTTGTCCTCGGGAGCGAATGACGAGCCGGAGGGAGGAACGATGACAATCTTACCACCTGAAAGACCTTTGCCCACATAATCGTTGGCATCGCCTTCGAGACGGAACGAGATGCCGTGTGACAGGAAGGCGCCGAAGCTCTGACCTGCCGAGCCCTTGAATGTGCAACGGATAGTGTTGTCGGGCAGACCTGCGTTGCCGTATTTCTCGGCGATGACACCTGAGAGCATCGCGCCGACAGCACGGTCGGTATTGCTGATGGGGAATTCAAGCTCTACGGGCATCTCATCCTCTATGGCAGGATAAGCACGGCTGATGATCTGACGGTCAAGCACATTGGCTATGTCGTGCTTCTGCTTGGTCACGTTGATGATGGCATTGGTCTTAGCCTCTGCCGGCATATAGAGCAGTTTGCTGAAATCAAGGTGTGAAGTCTTGAAGGTGTCATGTTCGGGCTTTACGCGGAGCATGTCGGCACGACCTATGATTTCGTCAAGGCTGCGCACGCCTATCTCGGCGAGGGTCTCGCGGATTTCCTGAGCGAGGAACTTGAAGAAGTTGACCACATACTCGCTGCGTCCTTTGAAACGCTTGCGGAGCTCTTCGTTCTGGGTGGCGACACCTACGGGGCAGGTGTTCATGTGGCACTTGCGCATCATCACGCATCCGAGCACTATCAGCGCACTGGTGGCGAAACCGTATTCTTCGGCACCGAGCATCGCCATGATAATCACGTCACGTGCGCTCTTGAGCTGGCCGTCAGCCTGGAGTTTCACCTGACCGCGCAGATTGTTGATGACGAGAGTCTGCTGCGTCTCTGCCAAGCCGATTTCCACCGGCAGACCGGCGTAGCGGATAGAGCTGGCAGGAGATGCACCTGTGCCGCCGTCGCTGCCGCTGATGGTGATAAGATCGCTCTTAGCCTTCGCCACGCCTGCGGCGATGGTACCCACACCGCTCTCGCTGACGAGCTTGACCGAGATATTTGCCTTGGGATTGACGTTCTTAAGGTCAAATATCAGCTGCGCAAGGTCCTCGATAGAGTAGATGTCGTGGTGAGGGGGCGGTGAAATGAGCGAGATGCCGGGGATGGAGTGGCGTGTCTTGGCGATAATCTTGTCGACCTTGAAGCCTGGGAGCTGACCGCCTTCACCAGGTTTGGCTCCCTGAGCCACCTTGATCTGGATTTCATCGGCATTGACGAGATACTCGGCTGTCACACCGAAGCGGCCTGATGCCACCTGCTTGATGGCAGAACGAGCTGATGAACCATCCTCGCGGGGCTTGAAACGCTCTGCGTCCTCGCCGCCCTCGCCTGTGTTGCTTCGAGCTCCGATGGCGTTCATCGCCATGCCGAGTGCCTCATGTGCCTCACGGCTGATAGAGCCGAACGACATGGCTCCGGTGACGAAGCGGCGCATGATATTCTCTATCGGCTCTACCTCCTCCACAGGGATTGGATTGCCCTTGGTGAAGTCAAGGTAGTCACGGATGAATATGGGTGCGGGCTTATTGTCGACTATGGATGTAAATTCCTTGAATTTCTTGTAGCTGCCCAGACGTGTGGCAAGCTGGAGAGTGGCGATAGCCTCAGGGCTCCAGGCATGCTGTTCGCCGTCCTTGCGGAATGTGTATTGACCTATGTGGGTCAGAGGTGATTCGGTGTCAAAGTCCTCATCAAACGCCTCGGCATGGTTGCTGATGATCTCGCGTGTGAGATCCTCCATGTCGATACCCGAAATCTTGCTGACTGTATTGCCGAAATATTTCGCAGACATGTCTTCGCTGATGCCGAGGGCCTCGAAGAGCTGGGCACCCTTGTAGGATGTCAGTGTGGAGATACCCATCTTCGACATCACTTTCAGCAGACCCTTGTCTATTGCTTTGATATAGTTGTGCTGGGCGGTGGCAAAGTCGAGCTGTATCTCGGCTTTCTTTACGAGGTCGTTGATTACGGCAAACGCCAGATAGGGATTGATGGCACTCGCACCGTAGCCGGTCAGCAGAGCGAAGTGCATCACCTCGCGGGCATCGGCGGTCTCGATGACAAGAGCCGTCTGCAGACGCTTCTTGCAATCGATCAGGTGATGGTGTACAGCCGATGTGGCAAGCAGCGAGGGGATGGCGGCATTCTCGGCATCCACACCGCGGTCAGAGAGGATGATGTAGTTGCATCCCTCATCCACGGCTGCCTCAGCCTCGGCGCACAGGCGGTCTATAGCCTTGGTCATGCCCTCAGCACCGTCAGCCACCTTGAATGTCATGGCGAGCTTGCGGGTGTTGAAGCCTTTGTACTGGAGGTTGCAGAGGATGTCAAGCTCATGGTTGGTGATGATGGGGCGGCGGAGCAGCACCATCTTGCACATGTCGGGCTGCGGCTCCATCAGGTTGAGGTTGATAGCTCCGATGTAGCTGTCGAGGCTCATGACAAGTTCCTCACGCAGGGGGTCGATAGGCGGGTTGGTCACCTGGGCGAAGTGCTGGCGGAAGTAGTTGAACAGCAGCTGCGGCTTGCCCGACATCACTGCCAGCGGAGTGTCGTTGCCCATGGAGTTGACCGGCTCTTTGCCGTCGACCACCATCGGGGTGATGATTTTCTCGACCTCCTCGCGGTTGTAATAGTATGATTTGAGCAGACGGGCGAAATCGTCAACATCGTTGCTGACCTTGCGGCCGCTGCTGATTTTGTCAAGTATGATGCGGTTACGTGACAGCCAGTCACGGTAAGGAAATTCGTTGGCGAGCTTCTCCTTGAGGTCGGCATCGAAGTAGATCTTGCCCTCGTCCATATCCACCATCAGCATCTTGCCGGGGCGCAGACGGCCTTTCTCTGCCACCTCGGATGCCTCAAACGGCAGCACACCGATTTCCGATGCGATGACTATGGTGTTGTCCTTGGTAATCAGATAGCGGGCAGGGCGCAGACCGTTGCGGTCAAGCATGCCGCCGGCATAGCGTCCGTCGCTGAAGAGCAGCGTGGCGGGTCCGTCCCATGCCTCCATGAGGATTGACTGGAACTCGTAGAACGCCTTCAGTTCGGGCGAGATGGGGTTGCGGTCGTTAAATGACTCAGGCACGAGCATCGCCAGAGCATGAGGCAGGCTCAGACCGCCCATGACGAAGAATTCAAGCACATTGTCAAGCGATGCGGAGTCGCTCATACCTGTCTGTATGATAGGCGTGACATCCACGTCGCCGAATGCCTTGGGGTGGAGCAGGCACTCGCGGGCTTTCATCCACATGCGGTTGCCCTGGATGGTGTTGATCTCGCCGTTGTGTCCGAGCATGCGGAACGGCTGTGCCAGTGACCATGTGGGGAACGTGTTGGTAGAGAAGCGGGAGTGCACCAGAGCCATGGCTGTGGTGAAGTGTGGATTCATCAGGTCAGGGAAATAATAGCGGAGCTGGAGGCTCGAAAGCATACCCTTGTAGATGATGACTCTTGATGAGAGGCTGACGATATAGAAATCCTCCTTGCCGGCGATGTTGCTTGCGGCAATCTTCTTCTCGATCTTTTTGCGGAGGAGGTAGAGGCGTATGTCAAGCTCGTCGTTGGTCTTCTCGTCAGCTATGAATATCTGCTTGATGACAGGCTCGGCACTGCGTGACACCTCGCCGAGCTGCTCGTTGTTGGTGGGCACGTCGCGCACAGCTATGAGGCTGAGACCCATCTCTATGGCTTCGCGCTCTATAAGGTCAAAAATAATCTGGCGCGAGTCCTCATCGTGAGGCAGAAACACCAGACCTGTGCCGTAACGCCCCTTTTCGGGGACGGCTATACCCTGTAACAATATGAATTCGTGGGGTATCTGTACCATGATGCCGGCACCGTCGCCGGTCTTGGGGTCAGCACCCTCGGCTCCACGGTGCACCATATGTTCGAGCACCTGGAGACCTTTCTCCACGAGCTGATGTGATTTTACCCCGTTGATGTTGACGAGCAGTCCTACGCCGCAGGCATCATGCTCGAAACGGCTGTCGTAGAGACCCTGGTTCTGAGGGATGTTATGTTGCATAACTTGACTAAGTTAGTATAAGTAAAATGAGGGAAAAATAATGCCGGCGGCTGGCCTTGGGTGTCACACCGTAGAGGTGCAGCCACCGGCATCGGTCATATTAATATGAAAATTAACGGAAAATATCAGCGGATAAACAGAAGTTCGCGATACTTGACCAGAGGCCACATCTCGTTGTCGACCATCAGCTCGAGCTTGTCCACATGATAACGGATGACATCCATGCAGGGAGCCACATTGTCATGGTAAGCGAGAGCCTTGGTGCGCTCATCTTCTATCTTGTTGGCATCCTTGCGGGCATTGACCATCTTGGTCACCTCGTCGCGGATGATGTTGATGTGCTTTGATATCTTCTCGATGGCATAGAGGCTGTGGCCTGCCACTTCGGGCGACTTGTCAGCCGGGAAGATATTGTTGATTTTGTACACGTTGTCAAGGAGAATAGACTGATAGCGTGTAGCCACAGGGATGATGTGGTTGATGGCGAGGTCGCCGAGCACACGTGCCTCGATCTGGATCTTCTTGGTGTACATCTCCCACTTGACCTCGTTACGGGCTTCAAGCTCTACCTTGTTGAAAACGCCTGTGCGGGCAAACATCTCCACTGACGAGGGTGTCAGATAGGCATCGAAGATTTTGGGCACGCTCGTCTCGCAGTCAAGACCGCGGCGGCCTGCTTCCTCTTTCCATTCGTCGCTGTAACCGTTGCCGTCAAAGTGTATGGCTTTGCTCTCGGTGATGAGCTTGCGCACCTCCTCGAGAATGGCATGCACGAGGGTCTCGCCCTTGGCTACGCGCTCGTCCACCTTGGTCTTGAAGGTCATCAGCTGGTCAGCCACTGCTGAGTTGAGGGCTATCATGGCGCTTGCGCAGTTGGCGCTGCTGCCTACGGCACGGAACTCGAAGCGGTTGCCGGTAAATGCGAAAGGCGATGTGCGGTTACGGTCGGTGGCATCCACGCTGATATCAGGAATCTGTGACAGCTCGAAGCTCATGGTCTCCTTGCCTGCGAGAGAGATAAGCTCGTCGCCGGTGCTGTGCTCGAGCTTGTCAAGGATGTCGGCGAGCTGGCTACCCATGAAGATGGAGATGATAGCTGGAGGTGCTTCGTTGGCACCGAGGCGGTGGCCGTTGGTAGCCGACATGATCGAAGCTTTGAGCAGGGCGTTGTGATGATGCACGGCTGCCATGACGTTAGCCACGAAGGTGATAAACTGGAGGTTGCCCATCGGAGTCTTGGCAGGCGCGAAAAGCAGTGTGCCGGTGTCGGTGCCGAGGCTCCAGTTGTTGTGCTTGCCAGAGCCGTTGATGCCGGCAAAAGGCTTCTCGTGGAGAAGCACACGGAAGTTATGGCGGCGTGCCACCTCTCCGATGAGTGACATCAGCAGCAGGTTATGGTCATTGGCAAGGTTGGTCTCCTCAAAGATAGGAGCAAGCTCAAACTGGTTGGGAGCCACCTCGTTGTGACGGGTCTTGGCAGGGATGCCGAGACGGTGGCACTCTATCTCCAAGTCAAGCATGAATGCCTCCACGCGTGAGGGGATAGCACCGAAATAGTGGTCTTCAAGCTGCTGGTTCTTGGCTGACTCGTGACCGAGAAGGGTGCGGCCTGTCATCACCAGGTCAGGACGGGCGGCATATAGAGCTTCGTCAACGAGGAAATACTCCTGCTCCCATCCGAGGTTGCTGATGACATGCTTCACCTCCGGGTCGAAGTACTGTGCTACGGCTGTACCAGCCTTGTCAACGGCATTGAGGGCGCGGAGCAGAGGTGTCTTGTAGTCAAGCGACTCGCCTGTGTAGCTGATGAAGATGGTGGGGATACAGAGGGTGCCGTCCATGATGAAAGCGGGCGACGAGATGTCCCATGCAGAGTAGCCGCGGGCTTCGAAAGTGTTGCGGATGCCGCCGTTGGGGAAGCTGGAGGCATCAGGTTCCTGCTGCACGAGCAGCTTGCCGGTAAACTCCTCGATGACACCGCCCTTGCCGTCATGGTCAACGAATGCGTCATGCTTCTCGGCGGTGGTCTCGGTCAGAGGCTGGAACCAGTGGGTATAGTGACGGGCGCCATTGTCGATAGCCCAGCGCATCATGCCGTCGGCTACGCTGTCAGCCACTTCCAGAGGAAGCGACTTCTTGTTGTCTATCGCGTCAACAAGCACCTCGTATGTCTTCTTGGGGAGATACTGAAACATCTTCTGGCGGTTGAACACCTTTTCGGCGTAATAGACTTCAGGGCGTTCTGCCGGAATCTCAACAGGGACTGCTTTGCGGTTGAAAGCTTCCTCGACTACGTTAAATCTTAAATGTGACATAGTGTGTAGGTGGAGGTTTGAGTTAGTGATGTATTGTGTGAAAATATTTTTTAATGTGATGATATCAGAGTTGCCACCCTTTTATGCGCTCTACGGCTTTGATGGTGTTCTCATAAGTGTTGAAGGCGGTCAGTCGGAAATAGCCCTCGCCTGAGGGACCGAAACCGACACCGGGCGTACCTGCTATGTGCAGGTCTGAGAGCATGCGGTCAAAGAACTGCCACGAGTCCATCCCGTCAGGGGTCTTGATCCAGACATAGGGCGAGTTTTCGCCGCCGAATGCCTGAAGCCCTGCACTGCGTACGCCTTCAAGCAGCAGGTGCGAGTTGCGCATGTAGTAGTCCACTGTCTCCTTGACCTGACGGCTGCCTTCATCGGTGTAGAGAGCTTCGGCTGCGCGCTGTATTACATAGCTGGCCCCATTGAATTTGGTGGACTGACGGCGCAGCCACAGCCCGTGCAGTGACACCTTGTTGCCGTCCCGGTCCTCTCCGTAAAGTTTCTTGGGCACCACGGTGTAGCCTAAGCGCAAGCCGGTGAATCCTGCTGTCTTGGAGTAGCTGCGGAACTCGATAGCCACCTCATCCGCGCCCTCTATCTCATAGATGCTGCGAGGCACATCGGGCTGGGTAACATAGGCTTCATAAGCCGAGTCAAACAATATGAGGCAGCCGTTGGCACGGGCATAGTCGACCCATACTTTCAGTTGCTCACGTGTCAGCACCGTACCGGTGGGATTGTTGGGATAACAGAGGTAGATTACATCAGGGCGCTCTGAAGGCAGAGACGGCACGAAATCATTGGCTGCCGTGCACGGCAGATAGATGATGTCGCTCCAATGTCCGTCAGGGAGCAGATGCCCTGCCCTGCCAGCCATGACATTGGTGTCGACATACACAGGATAGACGGGGTCGGTGACAGCCACCTTGTCAGCGATGGCAAGTATGTCTCCGATGTTGCCGGTGTCGCTCTTGGCTCCGTCGCTTATGAATATCTCGTCAGCTGACACCTTGATGCCCCGGCGGTTATAGTCATATTCGGCAATCTTGTCGCGGAGAAACGCATATCCCTGTTCAGGCCCGTAGCCGTGGAATGTCGCTGCGGAAGCCTCGTCATCGACAGCTTTGTGCATCGCGTCGACAGCAGCCTGGCATATCGGGCGGGTGACGTCCCCGATGCCCATGCGTATCACTTCCACTCCCGGATTTTCAGCCATGAATGCCGAAATCTTGGCAGCGACCTGCGAAAACAGGTAGCTCGCAGGGAGCTTGGTGAAATTATCATTGACTTTAAACATATCTATTTTCCGTTAATCTTCTCTTACCTATTGTGTCTGTATCTTTTTCCGTTAATCGTTGTCTGCGGTCAGGTGGTGCGTGGATAGCAGCCGGAGTAAACCGTGGTGGCACCGCCTTTCATATACACATGCCCGTCATCGCCCCAGTCTATCTCGAGAGTGCCGCCGAGCAGTTCCACCGCCACTTCCCTGTCGGTCAGACCGTTAATGGCGGCAGCCACCGCGGTGGCGCATGCTCCGGTGCCGCAGGCAAGCGTCTCTCCGCTGCCACGCTCCCACACTCTCATGCGTATGCGCTGTGGGGAAACGACCTCGGCAAACTCTATGTTGGCTCTGTCGGGCCACATGGGGTGTACTTCAAGCTCACGCCCGAGACGATGCACATCCACGTTATCAAGATTGTCGACAAAAACCACCCCGTGAGGATTGCCCATCGACACCGCATTGATTTTCACATCTCCGGCAGAAGTGCTGACCGCAGCGTTGATGACCGACGGCAGTTCGCTGACCACAGGCACGAGCTGCGAGTCAATCACCGGCTCGCCCATGTCCACTGTCACTGCATCGACTTTGCCGGCTTTGACATCGAGTGACAGGATTTTGATGCCCGAGAGAGTTTCAAGCTTTATGATCTGCTTGTCGGTCAATCCCTGCTCATAGACATATTTGCCTATGCAGCGGCTGGCGTTGCCACACATCTTGCCCTCGGAACCGTCGGCGTTGAACATGCGCATCTTGAAGTCGGCTACATTGCTGTCCATGATGAGGATGATGCCGTCGGCACCTACCCCCTTGTGGCGGTCGCTCATTTCCACCGCCAATGCCGATGGATCACGCGGTGCACCTTCAAGGCAATTGATGTAGATGTAATCGTTGCCCAGCCCGTGCATCTTGGTGAATTTTATGACTTCTTGTACGGCCATTTTGTCTTATGTTTATCTTTACGATGCAAAGGTAAACATTTTGTTTGAATAATCAATATAATTTTAGCAAAATGTCGTAATGTTTATAATTATATTTCTTTTTGCCATGCTAATCGTGATTTGCGTGGCATTTCTCTATCCCATCATAACATTTAGAACATTATGCCCAATCTGATAGTAGCCATGCTCAGATTCTTGGCTGACTTGCCTGAGGTCGTCTCAGCATCACTTATATCCTTACCGCCATTATAGCTGTAGCCCAACGTCAGGTAACTCTGAAACTTACGTGACCCGGCGAGATTGATTCCTACCGATGGATTGATATAGAAGGCTGCGTCCGTAGCTGTGCCGAAGAAACTGTTGAGCGCGACACCGGTCCTCAGATCGAAGAAGCACAGCTTTCTTTGCTTGGAAAAAGAGGTGCGCATCAGCACATATACCGGGTAACTGAACGAATTGTTATTGACCATTCCATGGATTCCGGCTCCCACTCCGACAATCTCCATGCCCGGACATTTCAGTCCGAAATAGGCATCTCCATTGAGCGACGACATGTCGGCAGTAGTGAGGTCTATCGAACTGCCCACATCCACGCCCCAGGCAAATGCAACCTTGCTGTTGCCATCCATGACAGGTGTCTCAGCCGCCCCGGCTCCATTGGCGCTGCCGCACACCGACATCACCACGGCTGCTATAATAGCTTTGATATATCTCATGTCTTACGAAGATAATATGATGAACTGTTATATTATAAGGTGTCAGAGAAAATGCCTACAATCAACGCTTGACAAATGTAGCCCGGCACCATTCGCCCTCCGTGCTTGTACCGGTCAACTCCAGTCCATGTTCAGAAGCCGCTTTTTCTATCAGAGGGACATCGGTAAGATAAAATCCGCTGAAAGCAGCCACACCGCCCTCTTTGATAGCCGGAACATACCGCACAATGTCGTTGATGATTATATTGCGGTTGATATTTGCAAGAAAGACATCAGCAGGCTCGCAATGCGACAATGCCGATGCATCACCGAGAATCACATTGACATTACCGGCGCAACCGTTTGCCTCGACATTTTCGCGGGCATTTACCGCCGCCATCTCGTCAATTTCTATGGCTGAGACAGCCGATGCACCGAGCATCGATGCCAAGATGGCAAGTATGCCGCTGCCTGTGCCCATGTCTATGACACGCTTACCCTCCACACCGCATTCAAGCAGAAACCGTATCATCAGACTCGTCGTGGCATGATGGCCTGTGCCGAAAGCCATCTTCGGGTCAATCACTATGTCATAGTCGGCTGCAGGGACATCGGTGTGAAAAGAGCTGTGTATGGCTACCTTATCCCCCACTACGATAGGCTGGAAATAGTTTTTCTCCCACTCGCTGTTCCAGTCGCGACCCTCGACGGTCTCCGACGCCCATGTTATGGCAGTCTCAAACGGGAAATCAGCTATGATATCGGCGACAGCATCCTCATCAAAATCCTCTTCCCTGACATATGCCGTCAGTCCGTCATCAGTCGTTACAAAACTCTCATACCCGGCATCGGCAAGAAAAGCCGCAAGCAGATCCGTCATGTCGGCATCACACGGCACGAGGCGGAAATCGGTCTGGCGATAGTCATTCATAGAGCGTCGTTGATATTTTCAGCAAAGTTACTCATTTTTAGCCAACAAACAATAACGCTCTCCCTCCCCAGATAATCCCCCCTACTTGCAGGGACGCAGCTACTACTGGTCAATCTTTTGTTGCGTGTAGCTGACGAGATTAGATTATCTCAATCTGCTATGCTAAACACCGTATAACTCTTGTAGGGACATGCCGTGGCATGTCCGCTTTCAGCAGCACTCGCAAATGCAACGCCTGATGGGCGGACATGCCACGGCATGTCCCTACACTAATACGATTTCTTCTACAGATTCCCATGTTCAATTAAACGACGTAGGGGCATGCCATAGCATGCCCCTACGAAGGATTTCTTCGGAATTGGTCAGCGTTTGCGGATGCGCATCAGCGAGCGGAAGCCGGTCAGCAGTTTCAGCCCCAGCAACACATAGTCGAAGTAGCTGAAGCAGCTCAATATCCGACCGATCCATGATGACTTGCCAGACAGCGATCCTGTAGTGGCGAGATTATGCCCTATGCCTGCCAATTGCTCCTTCTGTAGCTGGATACGCGCAGCAGTATATGCCCTTAGATAAGCTATTTCATCGATAGTATATCTGTGGCTCGCTGTGGGATCATTGAAAGTATCGACAATTGTCTTGTGGTTCATGACAGTAATAGTTGTGATATGAATTTACATATCGGGTTGGCTATAAGCTGTTTCTTAAAGAGCACAAACACAATGATGAGCAACAGGTAAAATCCGCCCATAATCAGATAAGCCCACTCAGACCCGGTGCCGGAGGCGATCCAGTGGACGAGCGCAATAGACAGGAAGAAGAAAGCCAACACACCCAACACAAACACGATAGCGCAAAGCGCCACCGTCGCCATGAGTCGTGCCGCCTTCTCAGTAACGGTGAGCTTGGTGTTAGACCAATAGAGCTTTAACAGCTCCGACAGCCGCATCCATAAGTTTTTATAGCTCTCGGTATCCATCGTGTGTCAGGAGTTGGAAAACTGACGAAATACTGACCCTTAGTGCGGGATTATTCGGCTTCGACTTCGCTGGTCAGCTGTTCTACGAGGGCGTCTATCTCACTGTCGCAGCATATGATGCCTTTCTTGCGGAGAATCTCGCGGATGCGCTTGCGGGTGTCCTCACCTTTTTCGGGAGCGAGAAGCAGGGCTGCTCCTGCGCCTACGATAGCTCCGCCTAAAAATGCATAAAGAATGGATGTTGCGTTCATAATCGGTAATATGATATGTGATATGTGATAAATTACAATCATCAAGGGGCAGTCTGTAATCATAAGGCTGCCCCTTGAGATATTTTTTGTCTTAGAAGTTTAAAGGGCTATGAGCTGAAAGCGGGCATGTAGCGGCAGCAGCCTCTCATTTCTCCTTAATCTTGTGGATCTCGTCAGCGATTGTATCGGCAAGCTCTTCCATCTTGCCTTTCTTGAGCTTCAGACCCTGCTCCTTGAGGAAATCCACGATGTTGTCACGCGTCTTTTCACCCTTTTCGGGAGCGAGGAGAAGACCTACTGCAGCACCTGCCACGGCACCACCTATCACGGCGAGAATAATGTTGAGGGGTTTCATATTGAATTACTGTTTTAAGAATTGGTTACTGAATCCAATTTATATAACAATCAATAGATGTTTTTGTGCGATTATCCAGACGCTTTTTTCGCTCTTACATGAGGATATAGCTGGTCAGAGGGGCGGTCTTGCCGGTCAGCATGCCTTTCTTGACAGTAAACTTGGTGCCGTGCACGCCGTCGGTGTATTCTCCGTCAGCCAGGGATGTCGCCAGTTTAACCTTCTGTGCCTTGTTGCTGATGTTGACGAGAGCCACGCCCTTGTTGCCGCGCTCGACCTCTACGAGTGCGCCGTTTTCAGATATGACGATGTTTTCGGGCTGACCAGCCATGGCTGTGCGGAATTTGTTGACAGCCACCACCTCGGGGTGCTTGAAGTTGTCATTGCCACGCTCGCCTATGCGATTGTTGCCCCACACATTGCCCGGACCGCTGCCTGCGGGACGGCTGTAGAACAGAGGCATGCCACCGTTACGTGCGGTGAGGAACACCCAACCCATGCGTATCTGGTCGTCAGAGAGACCTGCCGACTCGTGGGCATTGCAATAGGTGTCATGTGACTCCACCCACGACACGAGATGGTCGGGGGTCATGGTGTGGTCCCAACCGCGCAGATTGACAGCGTTGGCATCCATCTTCTCGAGGGCGGCACGGAGGGTGTGACCATAATTGCTGGCGGTCATCGACATGTACTTGGCATACTCAGCCTCGGGGACGTTCTTGTCCTGAAGCACTTCGCCGTAGACAAACACGGTGTCGGGCATCAGCAGCGACAGACCCTCTACGGCTTCGCGGCCTGTGGCGACATCCCAGAAATTGTTTCGCTCAGCCTCGGGAGCCACCGGATCGCTCGGCACGCCTATGTGCTTGGCGGTATCATAGCGGAAACCGCGCGCACCGAGATTGATAAGGTCATTGATGTACTGGAGGAAGTAATACTGGAAGTCAGGATTCTCGGTATTCACGTCAGGCAGACCGCCCATAGCCCATAGTGTACACTGTGTGCGGTCATTGTAATCCTTGATTTCGTTGAAACCCGATTTGTGCCAGAGACGGTCGCGGCCGCCGGCTGCGGCAAGCAGGTCGGGGGTGACAGCTGTGGTGTCAAATGCGGTGTGGTTGGGGAGCACATCGACGAGCACCTTCACATTATATTTGCGGGCACTGTCACACATAGCCTTAAACTGCTCGCGTGTGCCGAGCTGGTAGTTGCCGACCTTCCAGTCGATAGGCTGGTAGTGGTAGTACCATTTGCCCTTTACCGAATCCCCCTCCTGGCTGAAGAGAGCCATGCCGCCGTCTTCACCGACGAAGCAAGTATTGGCAGGAGATGTCTGGACATACTTGTATCCAGCCTCGGCTATGTCCTTCATGTTGTCGGCGATGGTCGGAAACGACCATGACCAGGCATGGAGGATAGTGGCATCAGCAGGGATTTTGGGGTCAGGATTGGTGGAGGCAGAAGCTACGAGAGCCACCATGGAAAGCCCACCGGCTATTGCAGTCAACTTTTTCATTGTAAGATGTTTGAGCTATAAAGGTAAGAAGTTATTATTGATATAAAGAAATAAGCAAATTCTGATGTCCGGCATGTCCCCTCATCAAAGGCTACATGACTTTCATCACTCACCCAAAGTTAGCAATTATTTTTGTCAATACCTTGGTCTGTTAGCTTTTATTAGCATTCTTATGACGACTGCTAAATATCAGTCAATCCCATAATGAGTCTGAGCTTATTGGCTTCAGCCTGAAGTTTGCGGGGATTGGTCGCTTTAAGTTTTTGCAGATTCTTAATCTTCCATTTGACGGACGGGTAGTCAAAGAACTTCGAATATGGGTTATCCCCCTGATTGACCGTCAGTTCCTCAAAGCTGACAAGAAACCTTTTGTCTGCCTCAGTCATAATGTCGTTAACTCCTTTTATGAGGCTGCCTCTCGTCATCTCAAATTCCTCGTAACTGAACGGAATATCGCTCATCCCGACAAACTGGTTCTCCATCGCCTCCCTCTGATCTATAAAATTGGGGTAGAAGGATTCATGAATCGGTCTGTCACTGCCAAGGAGACAGAATATGATACCCTCCTTGACTGCTGAAAGTGGAATGTCCATTTGCCTTACATCGAATAAATCCCGCGGATGCTGTCGTGAAAGAGCTGCAGAGATTTTGCCACCATACAATTGCGGCAGCGACACGATACGGGCATCCACCTCCATGCCGAACAGACTCTGAGCCTTTTCGCATAACGGATATAATCTGGCTTCGCCGCATACCAGACCTCTCTTAGTCTGATTGACCTCAATCTTTACCTGACAACCCTGTCTTTCACATGTGATTTTACAAATATCGAGACGAGGTATGATTCTGATATCACGAAAACTACGCCGGGTTTTGTCGGCAATTCTCATTAATGCTTCATTGATATGATTTAGGCTGCTTGTTCTATCCTCCAACGGGATGTATGTCACATCAATATCGACCGAGAGCCTGTTCAGATTTTTCACGAACAGATTTATAGCAGTCCCGCCATGAACGGCAAAGCACTCCTCGTCAGTGACAAAGGGCAATATTCTTAACAGAAGCTCCACCTTTTTCCGATATACGTCATTCATATTCGGCAAGTTCCTTAGGTATTACAATATCATATTTGGCATTCTTCACGCCTCCCTTTGAATAACTTCTCGTGCCGGAGCCAAGAGAAATCTTAGACAGGTCAAGTTTCGCGAACCACCGGTGGCCCGCTTTCTCAGCCATATAGAGAAATATCCTTTTTACTTTCACGGATGTGCAATTCTCTAATAGTTGCTGGACCAAGCTGGATCTCAGAGAAGTTAGCATCTCCATCAGATAGTAGGCATCCATCAGATTATATTGACCCGGCGACAACAGCAGACATTCCATTATTGCTCTCTCAGGTGCGGACACCGTTAATTGCCTACCGTTATAGTCCATCTGTTCGATACCTGTGTCTCCGAAAATTTTGGTGGATACCTCGACTATGCGCATATCCAGTTCCACCGAATTTAGCCATTTAGGGAGCCGTGGCCTTATCGGAGTGAATATGACGGCAGATGGCTTTCCCATAGCGACATAATGGTAGAATCCTTTTAATTCCAATGCCGAGGCAGCTCCGACATGATACGATAGAGTGCCTTGACTCTGATACGATGCGAGTATCCCGTAAACAGTCGGACTATCGCCGACAAAGGTATATACCCCGCTTGCTATACGTTGAAGCCATCCCGATTTGGTATAATCAGAAATTTCGCTTCTGCTTAATCCTGATTTCTCAAGCCACGATGTAAGCAGTATTCCATCGGAAGGAGTTTGCCGACGTATTTTATTTATCTTAGTTCCCATTTTGGAATGATTAGCTTTCCAAAAATAGCACTAAAATAAATATCTGCCAAATATTTCTGAAAAATTCTCCATCTCACCGATGAAGCTTGTATCGTTTGGCGAGCTGTGCGTAGCCGTCGGTGTTCTTGAAGTCTGTCAGGGCGGCATTTATCGAATCGGCGAGCTGCTTGCGGTCACGGGCTATGAGCCACGACTGGAACTGGGTGAAGGAGATACCTAAGGATACATCCACCTGCGGATAGTCCTTGGCGAGGCGGAGAGCCGTGGCTTCGTTGACCACAGCCATGGGTATTTCACCGAGCGAAGTCAGCATGAAGAGCTGCTCCGAGCCATATTCATCGCTTTCCTTGACCGGTATCTCACAACCTATCTCACGCGACAGATTGTACAGACGCGACACTGCTGGAGAGCCCTTTGGCACCCACACCGTATCACTGCCGAGATCTATCTGCGAACGTATCTTGCCCTTACGAGTCACCGAATCACGCGGCTGCACGAGCACCTGCTTGTCAAGAAATGACGGCTCGGTGAAAATTACACGGTCTTGCATATCGGTGGTACGCGCCACATCAGCCACCAGTATGTCATATTTATGAGAGTCAAGCCCTTCAAGCCCCTGAGTGATATTGGTCAGAGGATGAAATTTGAGAGGCAGCCCTTTCTGACGTGCTATTTCTCTGATGACATCGTAATTAAAGCCGCCCAGAGTGTCGGCATAGCGGTAAAGCGACATGGGCGAATACTCTATCGCCACATCAAGAGTGTCACCCGATGCTGGACGGTCAGAGACACGGTAGCTGCGGAATATGCTGCACTCGCGCAGAAGCACCATGCATGCGAGTGCCGTTACAAGCAGCAGAACATAAAGCAATGTGCGCCCACGGGCAGGTTTCGGACGTTCAATCATACGCTACACGGTTTAGTTTGCAAAATCTACCGACACACCCAGTTGGAATCTGCGGGGATTGAGCGGATAGTGCGGTATGGAGAAATAGTTGTTGGAACCCATGCCCTGGTTGACATGCGACATCATGACATAGAACCGTGCACGGCTCAGCTTCATATTGATATACGCGTTCATAAATGCGAAGTTGCCACACAGAGCCGCATCCTGATTGTAAAATGCTTCTGTGGCAGGCTGGTAACCAGGGGCACGGTAACGGGTATAGTAATCGCAATCCACTCCAAACTGCACTGACAGCACTTTGGCTATCTTGAAAGTCACATAGAGGTTACTGTAGACTGCAAGTGCCGGGAGCGGAATCACGTCCTCATTGGAGGTAGCCTGATAGGTGATGCGGTTGTCCCAATGCAGAGGTCCTACGGAAAACGGCTGTTCGAGACGCGCCCAGAACAGTTGTACGCCCCCGCTGTGTTGAGCCGGCAAGGCATTGCGGTCAAAATAGACGCAATTGGTGACGGTCTCGGTGCCCACATTGACAGCTGTGCCCCAGCGTGGAAACTCTATCTGACCTCCGAAACGAAAAGACTGCGTGTTGTCAAACTTGTTGTTCCATATATAATGGTTGGAGCGGTAGGTCTCCATAAGAGGCGAACAGTGCTCGTTGGTGAGCTTGGCATATGCGGTGACGCTAAGCGTGTCCTTGCGTATGGGGATATTTCCTGTCATATGCCCCGAAACATTGAATTCACCCGCAGCTCCGACCACTCCGATGCGCCCGATGGCATCATACTTGAAGTATTTCCCCTTGTCGCTGTGTAGACGCGCACCGACATAGAGCTTGTTCTGGGTGATTTTGTCATCCATAGGGGTATAGTCTGGCAGGGGGGTCAACGCCTCATGGCTGGGATAGTCAGCCTCATCATAATATGGCAGACGGTAACAGCTGTAATCGTAGGTGACAAAGCCTGTCAGCCCCATCTTGACCCACTTGTGGGAGCCCTCTATCAACCCCACTCCGAAGGTGTTGCTGACCTTGGTGTAAGAAGTTTTGTCGTATGACCCTGATGTGTCATAGTAATTGTCAGCCCAGAAGTTGTCGGTGTCCTCGCGGTTGGTCTTGTTGGTAAACACATGCGAGTTGGTCTTGAGATTGAAAGTCCATATCAGATCGGTCACAGGTATGAAAGTGCGGCGCACTATCGTATCGGTGTCGTTACGTTCCACATGATGATAGCCGAGGCTGTAGCGGTTGTTGACAAACAGATCCAGCCCCTTGACGCGTGTATGGGCATCATTGAGATTGACCGCAAAGTTCTTGGGACCGCCACCTATAGCAGCCGAGGGCGCATTGTCAGGATCAAGGATGACGGTATCGTCCTTGAGTCCTCCGTTTTCCTTGTTGAGCATGTTATATGAAAGCAGGCTCGCCATCATCTGATAGCGTTCACCCATGTATGAGCCCGAAAAACCCCAGTTGAAATCCTTGGAGCCCTGAGCCTGATAGCTGCCTCGGGAATAGAGATAATCAAGATACGCACCTATCTGTATCTTCTTGTTGACATTACCTGAAAAGACGCCGTTAAGGCGATCCTGCCCCACATCACGGCCGCCTCCGAAATTATAGCTGACAATGGTCATCGGGATGCGCGTGTTGTAGAACTTGTAGCTGTCGAGCGACGGCAGCCATGCCCTCAGCGGGTCCACGAAATAGAAATCGCTCTGCGGCTTCCGCTCCATCCATATCATATTTATGCCTTGCGCCCCGAGATTGCCGGTGGTGGCGTAGGCTGAAGACACCGCCGAAGGCACGGAGCGTTGCGCATAGTTGGTCAGCAGCGTGTCTATGTTCGACGGGTGGGTGACACCGAGCGGCATTGTGGCTTCCCAGGCATATGACGGAGCCACATCAGGCTGCTTGGCATAAACCAAAGCAAGCGTTGACAAGTATATAATAAGGAATGATAGGAATTTCTTCATCATGATAGTCTTTTCAGAGAACCGGGGCAAAGTTACTGAAAAAATCCATTGGGATAGGTACAAAAAAAAAATTACTCGTCGTCACGACGAATAATCTTCTTACCTTAAATCTAATACCATGAAAAACTTGGTACAAAGTTAAGGGTTGTATGCGAACATGCAAAATTTTATCCGTAAAAAACTATGTTGTTTAACATAGTTTAATAGTAGCGTCCGTTTTATGAGTGACGCTTCACCAGTTCGCGCTCTATATCGGGAACAGTGACATCCATCTGCTCAAGCAGCACAAGCAGGTGATATATCAGGTCGGAAGCCTCGTAGACGAAGCGATCACGATTGCCGTCAACTGCCTCAACCACAGACTCCACAGCTTCCTCACCTACCTTCTGGGCTATCTTCTTGACACCCTTGATAAAGAGCTTGGTGGTGTAGGAATTCTCCGGCATCTCGGCATGACGTTGCTGCACGAGTCGGCTGAGACTGCGGATAAAGCCGTCCTCAATCGGGGTGTCAAAGCATGATACAGTGCCGCGATGGCATGTAGGACCTATCGGATCTGCTTTTATAAGCAGGGTATCATCATCGCAGTCGGCATACATGTCAACGACATTGAGAAAATGTCCCGAAGTCTCCCCTTTGGTCCAGAGGGTCTGACGAGTGCGGCTGTAGAAGGTGACCTTGCCGGTGGCAACTGTCTTGTCAAACGCCTCGCGGTTCATATACCCGAGCATCAGCACACGAAGTGTCGTGGCATCCTGTACGATGACAGGCAGCAGACCGTCAGCGCATTTATCAAGTTTAAACTGGTTGAAATCCATAGAATTCATGAGGATTTATAAATCAGTAGGGTCGCGACCTGTCGCGACCGCAAAAATATACAATTATAATCAGCCATCAGCGGTCGCGACAGGTCGCGACCCTACGATGCTATCACCATTTCACGGTGCGGACGGGGATGCCTCGCGCAGCAAGCTGACGCTTAAGCTCGGCTATTGTGATTTCGCCGTAGTGGAATATGCTGGCGGCAAGGGCGGCATCGGCATGCCCTGCCTCAAACACTTCGGCGATGTCTCCGACACTTCCGGCTCCCCCTGATGCTATTACCGGGATGGTCAGTTCTGATGCCAGACGCGCATAGGTGTCGCATGGATAACCGTTGCGTGTGCCGTCATGGTTCATCGAGGTGAAAAGTATTTCACCTGCTCCACGCGACTCCACTTCCGCCGCCCATGTAAACAGTTCGCGGTCACTGACGCGGCTTCCGCCATGAGTGGTGACGTGCCATATACCATCGTCCATGAGTTTGGCATCTATGGCAGCAACCACAAACTGCGCCCCATATCGGGCGGCTATCTGCGAGATGAGTTCGGGATTGGCAACGGCAGCACTGTTGACGGTGATTTTGTCGGCACCGGCATCCAGCAGACGCGATGCGTCATCGATAGTGGAGATGCCTCCGCCGACAGTGAATGGTATGTTGATGCGGTCGGCAATGCGCTCCACAAGGCGAGTGAACGTGCCTCGACCCTCGCGCGATGCGCTGATGTCAAGAAACACGAGTTCGTCGGCACCTTCGGCAGCATAGCGGGCACCGAGTTCCACGGCATCGCCCACATCGGTCAGTCCCTCGAAGTTTATGCCCTTGACAGTGCGACCGTCTTTGACATCAAGGCATGGTATGATACGTTTTGCAAGCATGGCTTTAAGTGTATGAATCAATGTTGTGAGGGATAGGCATAACGGCTCATATCGGCAAGTGCTATGCGACCCTCGTAGAGGGCTTTGCCCACGATGACGCGGGGCATACCCATGTCGTTGAGCTTCACGATGTCGTCCATCGACCCTATGCCGCCCGATGCAGTGAAGATGACGGCTGGATGCTTCTGCATCAGTTCAGCGTAGAGCTCCGTGGCAGCACCTGTAAACATGCCGTCACGCGAGATTTCGGTGCATATCGCCTGAGTCAGCCCGTAAGGTTCCAGCAGCCCTATGAGGTCGGATATGGTCAGGGCGGTATCTTCAAGCCATCCGCTGACAGCGATTTTGCCATTGCGCACATCTGCGCCGAGCACCATCTTGTCAGCACCATAACGCTTGACCCACTCGCCCATCAGTGTCGGCTCTTTGGCAGCAAGACTGCCGATGATGGCGTAGGAGGCTCCGGCGTTGAAAAGGTCATGCAGGGCATCCTCCGACTTGATACCACCGCCCCACTCTATGCTTGCGCCGTCGACCGACGCCATGCGCTCAAGCGTTGATAGATTCTGAGGGTAAGAGGCTTTTGCACCGTCAAGGTCCACTACGTGCACACGTCCGAAGCCGGCATCGACGTATCGCTTCACCATGTCGACAGGCTGGGCATCATACGTGGTGCAACGGTCATAGTCGCCCTGGCTGAGACGCACGCACTTGCCGCCTATGATGTCTATTGCAGGGATTATCTCTATCATATCTGGAGGAAATTCTGGATTATGCGTTCACCCACGTCACCGCTTTTTTCGGGATGGAACTGGGTGCCATAAAAATTCTCATATTTGAGCGCCGATGAAAACATCTGACCGTAGCGCGTGGTGGCTATGGTGTCAGGACAGAGGCTTGCATAGTAGCTGTGGACAAAATAGACGTATTCGCCACCCTTGATGCCCTTGAAGAGCTTGCCGTCAAGGTTGGTGATGTCGTTCCAACCCATATGTGGCACTTTGAGCCCCTCGTCGGCATTGAACTTCTTGACACGGGCGTCAAACAGGTTGAGACAGTCGGTGTCACCCTCCTCGGTGTGACGGCACATCACCTGCATGCCCACACATATTCCGAGCACAGGGTGGCGCAGGGCCTTGATAAACTGGCACAAATCGCGCTCACGCAGATTGTGCATCGCCTCGCCGCAGTGACCCACGCCGGGGAGTATCACGTGGTCGGCTTTTGCAATCACGTCACGGTCGGCGGTCAGCACATACTCGGCATTGAGCCGGTGCAGGGCGTTTTCCACCGAGCGGATATTGCCCATATTATAGTCGATAATAGCTATCATAGCATTCCTTTGCTTGAAGGTAAGTCGTAAGAGTACACGTCGCGACGCACAGCCATGCGCAACGCACGGGCAAATGCCTTGAACACGCCCTCTATCAGGTGGTGATTATTGTCGCCACGCGCCTTGATGTGCAGATTGGCTTTCAGAGCCACCGCGAGGGTCTTGAAGAAGTGGGAGTACATCTCAGTAGGCGTGTCACCCACGTATTCGCGTGTGAAAGGCACGTCCCAGTCGAAGTCGGCTCTGCCACCGAGATCTATCAGACACATGGCGCGGCTCTCGTCCATGGGCAGCACGAAGCCGTAACGGTCGATGCCACGTTTGTCGCCGAGCGCTTTGAGCAGAGCCTCGCCGAGGGCTATCGCCACATCTTCCATAGTGTGATGCTCATCGACCTCTATGTCGCCCTGACACTTGACGGTCAATGAGATGCCCGAGTGGTGAGGTATCTGGTCAAGCATGTGGTCAAAGAATTTCAGACCGGTGTCGATATGCGAGGGGCTGCCACCGTCAAGATTGACCAGAACATGTATCTTGGTCTCCGATGTGTCACGGCGCACCTCGGCGCGGCGCGATGACGAAAGTATATGACTGGCGATTTCATGCCAGTCGGTAGTGACGAGGGCGCAATCGGCAGTCTCAGCCGACGGTTCGCCTATCATGATGGACTTCGCTCCGAGATTTTTTGCCAACTGAACATCAGTGATGCGGTCACCGATGACATATGACTCCGCCAGGTCATACGAACCGTCCATATAAGCGGTAAGCATGCCTGTGCGCGGTTTGCGAGTAGGAGCATTGTCCTCGGGGAAACTGCGGTCAATCAGCTGGGCATCAAAGCGTATCCCTTCGCCAGCGAGTGTTTCAAGCATCTTGTTGTGAGCCGGGTGGAACGTGTGCTCAGGGAAAGAGTCGGTGCCGAGACCGTCCTGGTTGCTCACCATGACCAGCTCGTACCCCTTGCCCATCAGGCTTGCAAGGGCTGTGATGACACCAGGGACGAAACTCAGTTTCTCAAGGGAGTCTATCTGCTCATCCGCAGGTTCACAGATGATGGTCCCGTCACGGTCGATGAATATGGCTTTTTTCATCATTCAGAGATTGAATATGTCTGTAACAGATTGAGCATGCGGCGGTTCTCCTCTGGCGTGCCGATGGTCAGGCGCAGACAGCCTGCACACCCTGGGAGACGGCTGCGGTTACGCACTATAACGCCGTTGAGTATGAGGTAGTCATACACAGCGTTGGCATCAGTCACTTCCGCCAGCAGGAAATTGGCATCTGAAGGATATACTTTCTTGATGCAACTGCACTTGGGCAACTCGCGCATCAGCATGTCACGGTCATCAATAATGCTACGCACCATGCCGTCGATGTCGGTGCGGCGTATGCGGTTGATGATTTCGCGCTGTGTGGGACCGTTGATATTGTAGGGGTATTTCACGCGGGCATACAGCTCGGCGATGCGCGGATCAGAGATAGCCATGCCTATGCGCAGACCAGCCATGCCCCATGCCTTAGAGAAGGTCTGCAGCACGATGAGGTTGGGATGGCTCTCGATGGCTGTCTTCATCGACCCCGCTGGTGAAAAATCCACATATGCTTCATCGACCACCACTATGCCGTCAAACCGCTCACATAGCGTCAGTATGTCAGCCGGGGCAAAAGCGTTGCCTGTAGGATTGTTGGGGCTGCATATCCACATCAGTTTAGAGTGGGCATCGGCGGCTTCAAGCAACTTATCGACTGGAAGCTGGAAATCGTCAGTCAATTGCACTTCGCGCAGCTCTATGTCATTGACAGCCGCGCTGACAGTGTACACACCATAGCTCGGAGTGATGGCTATGGCATTGTCAATGCCAGGACGGCAGAATATCCTGAACGTGAGGTCAATAGCCTCGTCGCTGCCCGCACCGCCAAGAAACAGCTGCTCCTCCTTGACACCTTTGAGAGCGGCGACATGGCGTTTCAGATCCTTATGGTGGGGATCAGGGTAACGGTTCACGCCGTTGTCAAACGGATTCTCGTTGGCATCGAGCCACACCGATATATCACCGCCCTTGCACTCGTCACGCGCCGTGCTGTAAGGCTCAAGCGCGAGGATGTTGGGGCGAACGTAGTCCAATGGATTTTTCATGACCATATATTATATAAGCATCAGCGGTCGGTACGTATTTTCACTGCCATGGCATGGGCATCCAGACCTTCAGCCTCTGCCATAGTCACAATAGTCTGAGCAAGACCGTCAAGACCGTCACGTGTCAGCTCCTGATAGGTAATCTTGCGCATGAAGCTGTCGATGTTGACACCGCTGAACGAGTGCGCCCAGCCATTGGTGGGCAGCGTGTGGTTGGTTCCAGAGGCATAATCGCCGGCACTTTCGGGCGAATAGTTGCCTATAAAGATGCTGCCGGCGGCTGTGATGCGGTCAGCAATCTCCCATGGCTCAGCCATGGATATTATCAAGTGCTCTGGAGCGTACTCGTTGACGAAATCTATCATCTCGTCATTGGAATCCATGACGATGATGCGGCTGTGTGACAAAGACTTCTCAATGCTTGAGCTGCGTGACAGCTGTGCCGAAATCTTTTCCACCTGATCACGAACTGAATGGGCGATGGATTCGGAGGTGCATACGCAAATAGCCTGACTGTCAGGACCATGCTCAGCCTGCGACAGCATATCTGAGGCGACAAAACGCGCATCGGCGGTGTCATCCGCCATGACAAGCACCTCGCTCGGTCCGGCAGGCATGTCAATCGCCACCTCCGAAGTGAGCATTTGCTTCGCCTTGGTGACAAAGCGGTTGCCCGGACCGAATATCTTGTGCACACGAGGGATGCTCTCAGTACCAAGAGCCATGGCGGCGATGGCTTGGGCGCCACCCACGCGGTAGACTTTGTGGATGCCGCACTCGCGTGCTGCAAAAAGTATCTCAGGCGAAATCTTATGGCTGCCGCTCTGAGGTGTGCAGAGTATGATCTGCTTGCAGCCGGCAATAGTGGCAGGGATGGCAAGCATCAGCACCGTAGAAAAGAGAGGTGCCTGACCACCGGGGATATACAGACCCACCTTGGTGATAGGGACAGGTCGCTGCATGCACATCACTCCGGGCATGGTCTCCACTTTCACGGGGTCAGGCATCTGAGCCTGGTGGAAGCGGCGTATATTGGCAGCTCCGGCACGTATTGCCTCCTTGACATTATCAGGGACAAGAGCGCAAGCCTCGTCAATCTCCGCTTCGCTGACCTCCAGCCCGTCAATGACGGCGTGGTCAAACTTTGCAGCCATGTCACGCAGAGCCTCGTCACCGCGCTGACGCACGTCGGCGATGATAGCCTCCACGGCTTGTGTCACCTGCGGATCGTCAGGGATATTGCGCTCAGTGAGAGCCTTCCACTGGCTGCGCTGAGGATTGATGACTATATCCATCTCAGCGTACTATATTTTCAAGCGCGAGAACGAGAATGTCCTCTGCGCCGACGGTTTTGAGCTGTTCGATTTTCTCCCACAGTTCCTCCTCGCGGATGACTGCGTGGAGCGAATACCATCCCTTGGCTGCAAGAGGAAGGAGAGTCGGGCTCTTCATGCCCGGAAGGATCTTGACAGCCTCTTCGATCGCGCTCTCAGGGAGGTTCATCAGCACGTACTTCATGTCACGGCTGCCGATGATGCTCTGGAAACGGAATTTGAGCTGTTCCAGCTCCTGAAGTTTCTGACCGTCAAGACCTTTGGTGGCGATAAGCACCGCCTGCGAGTAGAACACTTGCTCCACCTCGACAAGTCCGTTCTGCACCAGAGTGCCTCCAGATGATACGATGTCGAATATGGCATCCGCCATGCCTACTGCGGGAGCTACCTCCACCGAGCCGGCTATCTCATGGATTTCAGCCTCGATGCCCTGCTCCTTAAGGAAATTGCCGAGTATGCGGGGGTATGATGTGGCGATGCGCTTGCCGGCAAACCATTGCAGACCGTCATACTTTGCGTCCTTGGGGACAGCAAGCGATATGCGGCAGTCGCTGAAACCGAGCGACATGACGATGTTGACATCCTGACCTTTCTCCTCCATCTCGTTGAGACCGACGATGCCGATGTCGGCAACGCCCATAGCCACCGCCTGGGGGATATCGTCATCACGGAGATAGAGCACGTCCATAGGGAATCCCTTGGCGCGTGCCACGAGTTTGCGGCTGCTGCCTGATGTGGTGATGCCGCTGTCTTTGAGCAGCCCCATGCAGTCTTCATTGAGTCGGCCCTTGGCCTGGATAGCTATTCTCAGCATAATCGGTAAAGGAGTAAAGAGGATGACACATCAGATGTAGGGACGCGGCGTGCCGCGTCATCAAAAGCCGTAGGATATGACATACGAAATACAATACGATGACGCGGCGTGCCGCATCCCTACATCTGAGCGTTTTGGGGTTAGAGGTATCTTATAATATAGCAAAAGCCGTCAACCGTCATCAGACTCCCGGGGTTTCTACAGCCCGCAAATCTGACGAGTGTCAATGGCTTAGATGGTTAAGGTGTTATGTGTGTGGGTGCGGAGCGTGACCGCTTAGTCGAGGTTGTGGTTGTCCTTGGCAGGGTTGCGGTAGTAGATCTTATGCTCCACGTACTCCTCGGCAGCTATCAGCGTGGGTTTTGGAAGCTTCTCGTAGTAACGTGAGATTTCGATCTGCTCGCGGTTTTCGGAGATTTCCTCGAGGTTGTCGTTGAGGGAGGCAAACTCCTGCAACTTCTTCTCCAGGTCGCGTTTCATCTCGCCTGCAATCTGGTTTGCACGCTTGGCGATGATGGCAACGGTCTCGTAGACATTGCCTGTGTCCTCAGAAAGCTCTATCATGTCACGTGTGACAGTGTTGAGCGGAGCGTTGATTTTCTTGTAATCCATCAGATTAATCAGCTGTAATTGAAGGGATTGTATATATGTAATAACGTTATTAAAGTCCTGTGTCGTCCTTGACGTGGCGGCTGGCGATTTTGAATATGTTGTCAGCCTCCTTGCGGTTCTTGCCGTCGGGGAAATCGTTGATGAAGCCGTAATACTCGTCGACCACGTCGCGGAAACGCTCCGGCTTCATCTCGTCAACCGAGTTTGACGCTTCCTGATAGCGCGACTTGAGTATTATCATCTCCAGATCCTCCTTATATTTGGTATAGGGATATTTCTTGAGAGCGTTCTGAGCCACAATGACCGCGCTGGCGTAGTTGTTGCCGAGATAAGTGCCGAGGTTGTAGTAGAGCACGGCGTTCTCCAACTCTTTGAGAGCCAGCTTGTCCTGAAGCTCGAAGATGGCATTCTGAGCAGCCGGAGTGCGCTCGCTGCGCGGATAGTATTCCAAGAAGTTCGACAGCTCCTCGATCGCCTTGACCGTATCGCTCTGGTCGAGCTGGGGCTCAGGGCTGTCAAGGAAGTAGCCGTAACCGCAGTAGTAGCGCGCCAGCTCGGTGTACTTGCCCCGTGGGAAGCGGGTGTAATAGTTCTTGAAATACGCGCTCGCGGTCTTGTACTCCTTGTTGTCATAATAGCTCATAGCCATCAGATACAAGGCATCCTCAGCCTTCTCGGTGCCTTTGAAAGCCGGTATGATGTCGGCAAGGATGGTATATGCCTGCACATACTGCTTCTTCTCGTAGGCGCGCTGGGCGAAGTCGAGCTTGTAGTCGGCATCCTTGCTCTTCTGCGCCTTCTGGTATTCGCCGCAGCCACAGAGCATCACCGATGCCACGCATATTATGATGAGATTGACAATCTTCATTTACGCTTGCTTAGTATTCCGTAGGGACACACTGCCCCCAATAGTCGGCAAAGTTAACAAATTTTCCCGACATACGCCACACTCCGCCACCCTTCCAACACTCAAAAATCATAAAAAGTCTACTCACATCACTGAGATCTATTGCCTCATATCCACCCCCAGCAGCCTTTAACAAGAATCTATAAATTTACATTCCAGAAATTTTACACTTTATTTGCATATCGCTTTGTTTACAAACATTTTTTAATTGCATTTGCCTGTAACACTAATTGAGACCACAAACTTTCACCCGAACAGACGGTTTAGCTTTTGATGATGCCCGTATGGAAAGAATCAACTTTCCTGACGGTCTTGAAAGCATAGGCATCAACGCTCTGCAAGGATGCGAACTGTTGAGTGAGGCGATTTTGCCCAACTCTTGCACAGATATCCAAACTCATGCGTTTTATATGTGCTATAATTTGGAGAAAATGCGATTGCCAGAAACTCTTGCCGTGATTCCATCCAATCTTGCGGTATTCAGCGCATTAACGGAGATCTCCATCCCCAAAATGGCTAAGGAAATTGACGAGTTCGCGTTTGGATTCTGCGAAAGACTAAGCTCAGTCAAAATACCTGAAGGCTTGGAAAAATAGCATCATATGCATTCCTCAACTGCAATCTTGAATCCATAAAACTGCCATCTACCCTCTCTATACTCGGTTCAACATGCCTCAAAGGGACTAAAGGAGATGTCTATGCTTTGCCACAAAATCCTCCATTATGTACCGGTCCTGAACTACCGTTTGATATTGAATCTGACCCAGATAAGACGCTCTACGTCCCTATGGGCACTTCAGAGGCTTACCGCGCGGCGTGGGGGTGGAGTGATTTCAAGAATATCGTGGAGACTGACTTTGCTTTTCTATCCGGAAAAGACGAGATGGAGACTGACATGCGTGACGGCAGCATCGACATCACGACATCGGACGGATGCATTGAAATCAACGCCTCCGGGCGGCGATATGGCAGATACATCATAAGTACGATGGATGGGCGCATCATCGCCGCAGGAGACATCGAGCAGAGCAAGACAACGATAAACGTCACACAAGGCCTATATGTTGTCAGTGCAGCCAACGCAACTCGCAAAGTGGCGGTACATTGAATAATGCGATACCTGCCAAAATCGCATGGAAAGAGTTCTATGCAATCCACATATTTCATGGAACCAATTTCAGGAGGAACTATGGCGGCGTGTCTATACAGCCAAGGTCAACAGAACTTATGCATGTAGACAAGCTCTACTCGGTACATGAGCTGATGTTTTTCGCATGGATGGATAGGCACGGGCAGATTTACGGAATAAAACGGCGATTATGGAAACAGCTCAGCCGGCAAAGGCATTACATCCTGAGATTTGGTGCACGATATTCATTTGAAAGTCAAACAAAGATTTATTATTTTTGTGATGCGTAAAATTACTCAACACACTGCGTAAATTGTAAGCATATGTATCAACGTTCAGAATATCAGATAATTAAGTCTCGAATTTCAGAGCCGAGAAAGTTTATACAAGTCGTTATCGGACCTCGGCAGATAGGCAAATCCACAGTCGTAAAACAGTTATTGCAGACAATTGAAGCCCCATACCTGCTGTATTCAGCCGATGATGTACCCGCCAGCAATAGAGCATGGATTGCCGATTGCTGGGGAGCCGCACGCAGTTTGAAGAAAAGCAAAAATTATGCTGAACTTATACTTGTAATAGACGAAATCCAGAAAATCCCGAATTGGAGTGAAGTGGTAAAGAAAGAGTGGGACATAGACACTTTCAATGACTGCAATATAAAACTGCTGCTGCTTGGCAGCAGCAGGGTACTGCTTGAAAAAGGATTATCGGAATCATTGGCGGGGAGATTTGAGGAAATCCGCATGACCCACTGGTCTTATACAGAAATGCGCGATGCTTTCGGACTTTCGTTGGAACAATATCTTTTTTATGGAGGATATCCTGGTGCAGTATCCTTAATGAGTGATTACGACCGCTTTCAGCAATATATCCAATCAGCAATAATTGATTCAACTATCAATAAAGACATTCTGATGGACTCACCTGTAGGTAAGCCAGCTCTGCTTCGCCAGACATTCGAACTCGGATCTGCGTATTCAGGAGAACTGCTGTCGCTTAACAAGATGCTCGGCATGCTTCAGGATGCCGGCAACACATCAACTCTGATGTCGTATCTGACCCTGCTGAACGACAGCGGCTTGCTACGCGGCATACAGAAATTCAGCATGGACATGGCACGGCGCAAAGCAAGCGTTCCAAAGTTTCAAGTCTACAACAACGCATTGAAACTTGTGTATGATACGACGACTCTTAATCATGCACTACTTAACCGCAAGTCATGGGGGAGAATATTTGAGTCAGGAGTCGGATCCTACATCATAAACCAGGCATTCAAATATCGTTTCGAGGTATATTATTGGAGAGAACGCAATTACGAAGTTGATTTCATACTGCGCAAGAATGATTCCATGGTTGCCATCGAGGTGAAATCAAACACTGAGAAAAGTTCGGCAGGGCTTGAGAAATTCAGAAAGCAGTTTAATCCGTCGGCGGCATTCATTGTGGGTGACGGAGGAATAAGTGCCACAGACTTTCTTACGATGGATCTCCGTACTTTGTTCTGAGTACAGTAGGCATAATAACCTCAGACGTACGACTGAATAGGGAATGCACCTGCTGGGATGCTGATGTTTTCGCATGGTCGGGAGGTGGGCTGATGGTAGATTTGCGGAAAAAACGGAGATTATGGAAGCAAACAGTATCAGGGCAGCGCGCCGACGCAAGGCGGCGAAATGGGAGATGCCGGTGTCACGCAAGTTTTATCTGGGCATCATGGAGCAGGTGGAGTCGCTCGGGCAATGCAGCCCCTCGCTCGATGTCGAGAGGATGAAGATGATCATCACCGAATTTGCCAAAGGGCATGCGTATGTCAAACCGCTCAGCGAGATGGAGGCTGTGGTAGTCAATCTGCTGTGTCCTCTCATCGAGAAAGCCCGGCAACGGTCGGCACGGGCGCGTCTGGCTGCCAGCAACCGACGTGTGGCGCACATGAGAGCCGAAAAAGCGGCAGCAGCTGCGGCTAACGAGCCTCAGGCGCAAAGCACAGCCGCCCCCGTCAGCTCCCCCACACGCCACGAAGCGGTGCAAGAACGCCGCCGGCTCAAACACCTCAAGCGCATCGCCCGACGGCAGGCTACCAAAGAACATGGAGACAGCCGTGATAATCCAGATACAGTAAGGATACTGTGGCCTCCCGAAAGGATGACATAGACACGCCCAGGTTTGTAGGTTCGCTACATAATGCTGCTGTTGCCTTAATGATGTATTGTATCAAATCAAATGAATAAGCATGTCGTAAGTCCCGGAGGGCACTAGTGGTCGGAGGGACGTAATCGTGGTGGAGACGCTACCATAAACTCGTCCTTTCAGGACTTGGTCTTGAGTGTTCCATGTACCGTGGACTCGGACGGCTATCGCCGACTCTCATCCACGGTTAAGGACAGCCTCGTCCCTTCGGGCACTAGTGGTCGGAAGACTTAATTCGTACCTTCGGAGGCTTCTTTCTTGCGTTTTCCCCGCTGCAGTATACCG